>OLVT01000212.1_pt1 | contig 69854 bp, 54 predicted proteins | sample 1673241 | NCBI WGS metagenome assembly OLVT01 (sample SAMEA3178936, study PRJEB25190) | human gut metagenome | biome: human gut; feature: human-associated habitat; material: faeces | place: Austria | collected 2013
AAGATATTACTGGTATGCAAGCTGATAGCGATGTTGTTCATAGTCTTATAGCTCGCGATGTAAATAATTATATTGCCCAATTTCGTACTAAGAAAGGTTTAAAGCTTGAATATAAAGGAGCATTAAATCCTCTTATGTATGCTGTTGACTTACAAAAAGGTTATGATATGCCTATTGTTGCACAAGCAGTTAGTAACTATTTTCTTGAACATAAACCTATAATGGAAACATTACGCAATGCTACTAATATTCTTGACTTTTGTAAAACTCAAAATGTTGGACGACAATTTCATGTAGAACAAACATTTGTTAATAATCAGCAAGTTCAAAGAGTTGTATGTCAAAGATATGTTAGGTTTTATGTATCTAATATAGGTTGTATAGTTGAGAAAGTTCATAATGATACTGCATCTCGTTCTCGTATGGCTGCTGGTTCGGTTGTTACTGTTATTAATACTCTTGATGATATGGATATTTCATTGCGGAATATAAATTATAAGTATTATTACGAAGAAGCGATGAAGATTATTAATCCTATTAAACTAGGAATTAGTCCTAAAGGTAAAGGACGTGCTCGTATTAAGAAAGCCTATGGACAATTTAATAGTCTTTTTGATGATTCCGCATTTGAAGATATCGAAGAAGATAATATTGAATTAGATGATTATGAAGACACTGGATTTGATGTATGATAAATTAGCTGATAAATGGGGTATTAATAATAAAGGACATGGAACTGTGCACTGTATTAAACCTATGGAATATACCAAACTTATTATGGTTATTCTTAAACGGATGCAAGCTAAGAATCCTGACCTAAAAGTATTTATAGCTGTAGATAGTTATTATACTAGAAAGAATATTGTTGATGCTCTTAAAGAAAATAATATAAATCAAGACCATATTACTATATTAAGTGAAACTTATATTAATGCTAACTATAGATATACATATAATCTTGCTATTTTTGTAGGTCTTGAACGTTATAGTTTGTATGTTAATTGTGTAGGAACTACTTCTGATTTTCATTTGTTTATTATAACTAAAGATGTTATTAAGACTGATGATTTAGCAGAAATATATAAACATTATCCTGCTGTAAATACAGAACTTAGTGCTAATGATTTAAATGCTGTTAATTTAAGTTCCCCCGTAGAGGAGAGAAGAGTAGGTTGTATACTACCTATTGCTGATAAAGAACTGTATGATAAATATACTGATTTTATAACTCAGTGTATGAATATATTTGGAGATTTTGATAATATCACTAAAGCTAGAATTGGAGATACTAAAGCTGGTATTAGTGGTACAGAATTTCGTAATCAATTAGCTTTGGATAATGGTTGGTCTCCAGAATTGGATACGACTATAGGATTTAATAGACAAGTTGATGAATGTTATAATCCTAATATTCTATTAGATAAAGCTACTACTTGTTATGAGATTATGCGTAATAGAAGCAATCTCCTTACTGATAGTGATGCAAAACTGCCTATGATATTAAGTCTTGTTCTTGGAAATCCTGATAAACAAATAATGATTATATCTAAAAGAGGAGACTATGCTGCTAAAGTAACTAAATATTTGGAAGAATATGGAGTTGCTGTTGGAGATTATCATGATTGTATTGAACCAAAACTTCTATTAGACGAAAACGGTATTCCGGTTTCTTATAAGAGTGGAAGCTCCAAAGGCAAGCCTAGATATATCAAATCTAAGGCTATTTCCAGCATCAATGAGCGATTATTTCAAGAAGGACGATTAAGAGTATTATCCATCAAAAATAGTTCGTCAGATGAGCTTAAAATCAATGTTGATATATGGATAATTACTAGTCCTCTATGCGATGAAGTTGCAGCTCTTAAATACCGTTTTAATAAGGTTATGTTTAACTCCACACCACATATTATATATAAGGTATTCATGCAGGGAACTGTTGAAGAAACGAAGCTAATGCAGCTTAAACCGAATCATTATACTGATGTAACAACCACATTAAGTCAAGATACAAATTTTGATGAAAATAATTATGGAATTGTTTGCGGATAATAAAAAGAGATTTATATTTGTGGTATGAAAACAAACGGTCTTTGAATTAATGGACGAGAAAGTAGAAGAACAAAAGAAAGAAGTTACTGCAAAAGAACATTCCGTTGCAGTAACAAGTAAAGATGTGAATAAACAACCTGTTGGAAATGTAGTTCACGCATTGAATAGTATAAACCTTTTAGACCCGACTCAACTAGAGAACGCTAAAGTGTTTATGTTACAGATAATGCGTAGTAAGAAAGGTGGTATTGCTAGTGTAGAAGATGGTTTAGCTGTTTTAATGAGGGCGCAAGACCTTAATCTTCCATTTAGTACTTGCCTTGAACATATCCACGTTATAAACGGTAAAACAGGAATTGATATTCATGTTATCAAATCGTTATTATCAAAGGCAGGACTAACATGGGAATGTAAAAAAGATTATAGTCCTCTGTATGAATATACAGATGGTTTTAACGTTTATGTTGAAGATAAACTTCCTGACTATTGTATTAAATGCAATAATCGTAAAGAAGCAGAAAAGAAACAAGCAGAGAATAAAGATAATGATGTAGTTTATGTATACCCTACTCTTTATTTTAAAGATTTTAACGGCAATATATATAAGAGTTATCAATGGAATAATAAATTGTCTATTGCTATGAATCCTGCTCATGCTCAAGAACTTGCTAAACAAGGTCTTGTTCCTGTTTATCGAATACCTAATCAACCTGTTGATTATGTAACTGAATACGATATTTGTCGTGTAGTTCGTGGTAAGGAAGTTCATTCTATTGGTAGATTTAGTTTTAGTGAAGCTCAAGCTGCTGAAATGTTTGAGAAAGATACATATAAAAAGTATCCTCGAATACTTATCAGTCACAGAGCATTTACTTATGCTGCTCGTGATATAGCTAGCGATATTCTGTTTGGTGTGTATGAAACTACCGAACTTAAAATAGTTGCTGGTGCAGAGCTTAACGATACAGATATTATTGATATTGAAGCTCAAGAAGTAAAGTGAAATTAACGAGCTGATAAAGCTCATATTTATAAACAATTTAATCTATAAAACAATGAAAACTTTTGGAAAAATGTCATTCGGTTTTAGTGCAGTTAATGCAGGTCAGAGAAATGTAAATTATGAACCAGAACTTGTAGCAAATGCTGCATTGGGCGGTTTCCGTATTACACCTCCTGTTTCTAAAGCACTTGGTTTGCAATCTGGTGACAACATTATGTTTGTAACTACTGCCGACAATGTTGCACAAGCTATTCGTAACAAAGTTCCTGAACTTGTTGAGTTCTGTACCGAAAACGGTCTTGATATTGAATCTCCGGAAGCTGCTATCGCTATCCATAGAGAATTTGATATGTGGGGTATTGCCAAAGGTATCCAGGAATTTGATGCAAAAGGTAATCCGAAAACTACTCGTGAACGTATGACGAAAGATGACAAGATGAAGTATGTAGAAGCACACTTCGAGGATTGCTTGGAATCTGCCCGTAACTCACAGAATGAAGAATTGGTTGCCGCTTTGAACCGTGAAGGAGCTACAGAAGAGGAACTGAAAGCTGTTCTTATGGAAGCTATTCAAGGTGACGAAATTCCGAAACGTAAAGGAAGCAAATCTGCAAATCCTGCCGGAACTACTGGTACAGGAGTTTCATTGACATTTACTGACTCTAACGTTTGGATGCAGTTGAAGGCTCACATGGGAGACCGTGCTAAGACTATGAACTTAGTATTCTCTGTAAATCCGGAAGAACTTGCTGATGCAGAAATCTTCAATGGTTATGAAAATGTAGCTATTAAAGTTGCTGTACTTGGCGAATCTCATGAAGAGAAACCTGCTCGTATTGGTGAAAAGAAGGCTGAACAAGCTGCTGAATAACTCGTCCGTTATTAGACATCCTTTTTTCATTTAATAATGTAGAGCCGTACATGGAGTTAATCTAAGTGCGGCTCTCTTTTTATCTATATATTTTATTAATCTTTTAAATTTAGTTGAAATGAGTACTCAAACTAAAGAAGAACAAGAGAAAGTTAATGCAGGAAAACCTGTAAATGCCAAACAAGAAGAAGCTCAACCTAAGAAAAAGCGTAGAGGTATTAGTAATGATACTCGTGCTGCTTCTCGTCTAAAGTTTGATGAACGTAGAGATGCTAAACCTAATGGTTTGTTTATTGGACATCTTGATAATGTAGAAATCAAATGGGTAACTCTTGGAGAAGAAGTTCAAGGTTTGCAATCATTTGCTGGTTTGGCTATTCCTATCCTTACTGTAACATTTGCAAGTAATGATGAAAATGAATCTGTTCGTCGTTATGTTACTCACCGTATGATGCCGGCTGAAAGTAATGCTCTTACTATTATTGGTGGTACAGAAGCTTGGAAAGTTGATTCTGTTCTTGGTTGGATGAAACATCTTATGGATGTATATATTCTTAAAGGTCGTCCTATGACTGAAGAAGAAGAAGACGCTTTGTGCTTACCTTTTGAGGACAGTGACGATGAAGGAAATTATATTCCTGTTGAACCGCAAGTTGTTGTAGATGGTTGGAAGTCTATGTTCGAGAACTTTATCAAGATGATGAACAATGACGGTAAACCTGTTTATAAGAGTGCAACAGGAGGTATTCTTCCGATTTGGATTAAACTTCTTCGCTTCACTAAAGTTAAGAATACTTGGCAACCTGTTGTTCGTGGTAAATCTACAATGGGTGATTTAGGATTTACTAACTTTGTTGGAGAAGGTTGCATTGAGCTTTATAAGCAGAATGTTGCTCCGATGTTGAAAGTAGACCCTGCTAAAGAATCTATCATATATCGTGAAACAAAAGCTGCTGCGCCTGCTATGCCTGCTGCTGCACCTATGATGGGTGGAGCTATGCCAGGAGTTCAAATGGGAGGAGCAATGCCTGGAACTGCACCGACTGACTTTGCAGCTTCACCTTTTGCTGCTGGTGGAAATCCTGCTGACGACCTACCGTTCTAAGAAAAGTTAGTTAAATAGTTGGATATAAAGGAGTAAGATACTATATTTGGTGTCTTACTCCTTTTTTATTATCCACGTTTAAGATGTTAAAACCAATATGAGAAGAACTTTAACTAACGGTAATCTTACTAAAGAATTTATACTTTCTAAAATAAGTCAAGTAAGCATTTTTAGTGCTTATACAGGTGTAGATACAGAAGTAATAGAAAACTGTATTGAAACTGGAGAATTTATATCAAGTCCTTTTCGTGTTGATGAACATCCTAGTTTCGGTTTTAGATATGACAATCGTGGTAAATTAAAAGCTAAAGATTTTGCTGGTTATTTTCATGGAGATTGTTTTGATGCTGCTGCATTAGTTATCAGCGAGATTATTCATAAAAATGTTGATATATCTAATAAAGGCTGGTTTATATTTGTTCTTAAACATATTGCATATACTTTTAGAAATATAATATATGATAAGGATAAAGACGAAAATATTGAAGGAATAATAGCCAAAGGAGTTAATGCTGCTAGAAATAGAAAACCTATTATAGAATTTGTTCCTAGACAATGGAATAATTATGATAAGAATTATTGGGGGAAATTTCATGTCCCTATTAGTTATCTTAATACTAACTTTGTTTATCCTGTTGATTACTTTTATATTAATAGAAAAGTTAATCCTGAACCTAAATATTATTATGAGAATGATAGAAAGGATGTATGTTATGCTTATATGTTAGGACAAGATAAACGAGGTATATATAATATTAAACTGTATTTTCCTAATAGAAAACATGGAACTATTAGATTTATTACTAATAGTAATTGTTTAGAAGGATTACTCAATCTTGAACTTAATGAATATGATTCTATTATTATAACTAAAAGTACTAAAGATAGAATAAGTCTTAGAGCGTATTTAGATGCAATAGACTTATCCATCTCCTACGGGGGAACAGCCCTGCGAACCATAGGTCTTGTTAATATACCTCATGAATCATATAAACTTAAACAGAACGAATACGATTGGCTACGAGCAAAATGTCCTAATGGACTTATATTGTCTTTAATGGATAATGACAATACTGGTTATCGTGAAGCTATTTGGTTAAGAAATAATTATAATATAATACCATTATGTATTCCTAGAGAATATGAAGTTAAAGACTTTGCTGAATTACGTAGTAAATACTCAATCGAAACTATAAAAGAACTTATTAATCTATCATATAACTATATAGCAGATAATTATGCAGAAAACGAATTTTCTTGGGATACGGAAAAAAGCTATTCTGTCCCGTTCTAAAGGTATTACAGGTTATGAGTATGTAGTTATGCGACCTATTACTAAAGAAATAGAGCATGAACTTGATACAGACGAAAAGACTGTTTTACCTAATGGATCTTCTATAAGTAGAAAATCTATTTATATTTATGGAGTTGTTGATGTTACAAATCCTAATGATATAGGAATTATTAAAAAGTTTAATTTATTAGATGATTCTGATAAAAGAAATATAATTCCATCGGGATTTGATTATTTAGAAGGAGTTGCACACCACGATGGTATTATTAAATATAAACCTACTTGGGATATTGTTGAATGGTTTAAATACAATCATTGTTTGATTGGTAAACCTGAACGTATTGTAATATTTCAATGTAGCAAATCGTCATTATAATGGTAACACTTGACGCGCAAGATATACGATTTGTTGAAGCACATATTAAACAATATGGTGGAATAGACAAAGCTATACAAGTTGTGCTAAAAGAACTTGATGCTACTTTAGTTCTTCCTGATGGTAGTCGACCTCGTCAAACTAATAGCTATGTTTGGCAAAGAAGTGATGCAGAATTTGCTTATCTTCTAAACAAAGCTATGGATAATGGAATGACTAATGAAGAATATACTAAAGTTATGGAACAATATGGAGAGGTTTTAAAGAAAAATGAATTATATGAACTTGAGAATCCTCCTGTTGTTTATAGTAAGAAGGTTCATAGTAGTAGTACTCGTAAAGTACGAGTTGATAAAGTTCAATCTATGTTTGATGGTGATATTCTTAAAGTAGGGGAAAAAGCTGTTAAAGCTAAACCTAAAAAAGAAACTGTCGCGGAACGTAAAGCTAGAATACTTAGTAATAAAGCTGTTACATTTGCATTTGGAGGTTTTAAAGCTAAAAACTAAATGGGACAATGGTTATATAGAAAGAATAATAATGAAGTACCTACTTGTTGGAGTGCTGAATTAGTTGAAAATGCTTCTAAGATTAAAGTTAGTTATGGGATTGTTGGTAAAACTATAAGAACGGATATTTATAGAGTTACACAAAAAGACCCTGCTGCTGAACTTAAAAGTAGATATAATGATAAACGTAAGACTGGTTATGTAACTATGGAAGATATTAAGGATGATGGGAGTATTATTCTGCCCCCCGAAGAGGATGTGGAGGGAGCTGAATCTAGATACCTTATAGATTATCTTAATACTTATCTTCCAGATTATCGCACAAATGAAAATAATGGTGGACTATTACCTATGCTTGCTAAATCTTATACAGGTAAAGTATGGGATAAAGTTTCTGTTATGCTTGGACAATATAAGATAAACGGTCTTAGATGTTTTATTAGTGCTGAATATAATACTGTGGATATGTTTAAGCCTGTAAGACTTAAATTCCAATCTCGTGAAGGTATTTATTGGAATACTCTTAATAATCTTGAAGAATATCTTCTTACTTATCTTGATAAAAAACTTATTAAATATATGCTTGATGAGGATTGGGTATTAGATGGTGAGGTTTATCTTCCAGGTTATACTGTAAATCAGATTAATCATTTTGTTAAAGACACTAATTGTGTTGAAAATAAAGCTCTTCAGTTTTGGTGTTATGATGTCGCAATTCAAGATATGAGACAAGAACTTAGATATAATCTTCTTGAAAATCTTTTACCTAATAAGATAACAAGATTTTCTACTCTTGAATCTCATCTTAATAATAAAGAACGTCTTATAGTTCTTCCTATTCATAGTATTTCTAATGATTGTGCAGCTAGAAAAGCTAGAGATTTATATATTGGACTTGGATTTGAAGGGCTTATTCTTCGTAATCCTGATGCTGACTATCAATATGGTCGTCGTCGTGTTGGTTATATGGAGAAGTTTAAATCTGCTACTGATGGTAAGTTTGTTATATTAGATATTTATAAAGAACCTAAGAGAGACTTACCTATTATTCTTTGTCAGAATGATGTAAATACTGCTAAATTTGAAACAAGACTTAGTGCTACTCATGAATATCAACAAACGATATTAAGAGATAAACATCTTTATATTGGAAAATATCTATTCGTTGAATTTGGAGAACGTAGTGGTGTTGAAAAAGTACCTTTTCATATAAAGAAAACCAAAATAATACTTGATGAATAATGTTAGATTAATATATAATATTATTGATACTACGGTTGATAAAGATAAACCGTATTATGTTGTTAAAGATAATGTTATTTATATTAGAGATAAATCTCTATTTGATAATAAATATTATCTTGAAGCTGATTATTATAGTCCTACTGAAGGTCGTAAATTAATTATTATACTTAGTAAAGAAAAGATTAATAATAATTGTCGTCAATGTAAAGTTGATAATTATGGTAGACTTAAAATAAGACCTGTTGCTCATAGAGAATATTTGCAAACAGTTTATAGTAGAGATTCTAATATTCAATTTGTGTTAGATAGTATGAATGATGAATTTGTTGCTTATAGAATTTAATATATAGATACTGGTTAGTGATTGAGTTGCGGAAGTGGTTGTAGATTTTGATGTCTATGGCTGCTTCCGCTTTCTTGTTTTATGCTGGCAAAATGTACTACGATGTGCCCGTAGATAGCATTCTTTTGCCCGTCATGGCATTTAACCCTATCAGCCAATGTCTTGTTAAGATTCTAATTTGCGTTCAATGGTGAGCCTTAAAATGAGTCAAAAAATATATTATTATTATATAACTTGGTATACTGTTGTTATTGTTACATTTGCGAATGTAATTAAACCTATTAGATATGATTAAAGATATTAAACCTATTATCGGTATAGCAGGTAAAACTAAGTCTGGTAAAGATACTGTTGCTGGTATGATTGTATATATTATACGAGAAGGACTATTTAGAGCCGATTATAGGAATTGGAGTATACGTTTTGATAAACCAGGAGTTACTAGAGAAATTGGTGCTATTATTCATTTTGCTGATTTTGTAAAAGATATTTGTTCTAGAGTATTTCTTATTAATAGAGAATATTTTGACAAAATTCTTTATAAAGAACAATTATGCTATCTTATGGATAATGGTAAGTTCGTTAAACTTAACGAAGTACCGAGCGATTATATAATTGCTAATTATGCTATATTAAGTACTACTTCCATTGCTTCTCTACTTAAAGGTTATAACAATAAAGTTGCTATTAGCCTTAGAACTATGTTACAATATGTTGGAACAGAACTTGGTAGAAATCAATTAGGAGATAATTGTTGGATTAATGCTACCATGTCTAATGCTGGTATAATACGTAATAGATTTGGATTTTGTGCTATAGCTGATGTAAGATTTGCTAATGAATGTGATGCTATAAGAAATCAAAAAGGAGGATTTGTTATTAAAATTGAAAGATATGATGAGGACGAAACTAAGCTTAATGAGTTTGCTCATGTTAGTGAATCTCTTGAAGGTATTAATCCAGATTTTATTATTGATAATGATGGCAATAAATTTAAGTTATTTCACCAAGTGTTGTCAGTATTAGATAAGATAAATCAATCTTCTCATTCCCTACGGGGGAACAGCCCAAAGTAATATATGGAATATGTTGTTATACGTCCGCCTATTAAAAGTGTTACACATCCTGAAACTATATTAGCTCATTATGTAGTAACTAGAACTAGAATACGTGAAGTTATTAATGCTTATTATGATGGTAAATTTATAGTTAAAGATGAATATCCTCCATTAGGAGTATTTAAAGTTATTGTTGGTAAACGTAAAGCTAGAACTTTTATTGAGGCGGCTCAATTAGCTAGATATAAAAATTACGAATATGAAAATAGTAAGACCGAAAGTATATGATAATAGTCAAATTGTACTTTATAAATATAAACAACCTATGGTTCAACGTTATCTTCTTGATAACTATGAATCTTGTAAATCTTATTTTGATTAAATTGCAGATGGAATGGAACCTCAAGATGCAAGAGGAGAATTACCTCTTGATTTAGCTACAGAAGTTGTTTATACATATAGCGTAAGTGAGTGGTGTCATATTATTGATTTAAGATATTTTGGTAAGACTGGTGCTCCACATCCAAATGCTAAAATTATTGCCGGTATGATTAAAGATAAACTTGAAGAACATGGATACGATTTTGGATGAATATAGTATAGAAGGTAGAAATCTATTAGACATTGATATTACAGAAGAGAAAGAAATTGGTTATCAATTTATATTCGATACTAAAATTGATGATGATAAAAAATTTGTTAGACTTAAATTAGAAGTTATTAGAGTTAATTATTTTGATTGTAATGGTTCTACTTGTCCTCTAAAAGAATATAAATGTAATGGTATAAATTGTAATGTTAAATTAGTAGAAATGTTAAAATGAAAGTAAGTCAAAATACTCGTTGTGCTTTTGGACTTCATAAATATGAAGTTCTTAAACAAGAAGATATTAAAGATGTTTATGGTCATGTTATTGGAATAGCGATTATAAGTCGCTGTTCCAATTGTGGAAAGATTAAAACGTCTTATGTATATACAATTAATGGTAGACCTTAATAGTATAAAGATATGGAAGATAATAAAAGACAAAGTTTATTTGCTATTAATTGTGAACTTGAAGATATTTTCTTTGAGATTGAAGAGGCTGGTGGTGAAGTTACAGAAGAGATTCTTGCTAAACTTGCTATTACAGAAGAAAACCTAAAACAAAAACTTGATTGTTATCGTAAAGCTTATACTACTATTAGTTTAGAAGCTGATGCTTGTAAGAAAGAAGAAGCTCGTATTGCTGCTATTCGTAAGACTAAAGAAAATAATGCTAGACGTCTTAAAGATAGTATGTATGAAGCTGTTGTTGCTTATGGAGAAACAAATAAATCTGGTAATAAAGTTATTAATCTTGTAGATAGTAAACTTTATACTAAGAAAACAGAAGTTGTTGTTATTAATGAAGATATTCTTTTTACGTTTAAAGATTTAGTATTTGACCAATTTAGAGAACTGTATAATAATGATATGCTTGATATTAGCGATACTAATGTTGATTCTCTTGACCCACAAGGATTTATTGATGTTATTAATGCTAAGTTTAAAGCAGAATATTCTGAACGTGCTGAACGTATGATAGAAGAATATGGTAGACTATTTGTTGTTGAAGACCTTATGCTTATTAATGTTAAGTTTGAAACTTCAATAAGTTTATATGATTTATTAGGTAGGTCTAATTTTAGACTACTTGAAGGATTCTTTGATACAGAACATCTTTCTAATGTTGTTCCTGATGTTAATAAAACTGTAATTAAGAATATGCTTAAAGATGGTATTCAAAGTTCTTTTGCTAATCTTGATTACAATGAAAGCTTAATTATTAAATAAGATATTATTATGTTTGATGTTGAAGATAAGCTAGAAGCTATTATTAAATATATAATAGAAACTAGAGGAATTAACGATAGAGATAGAATTATTGATATTATTAAGGACTTATTAAATACGATGTAATTATGAGTTATTATATAGCTAAAGGAGTGCCCTGGCAGTATAAAGGAGTAACTGATGTTACTGATTGTAAAACTTCAGAAGATGTTATAGCTAAAGCACATCTTGATTGGGAAGTTGATAAATGTGAACTTTATGGTAAAATGTCTGTTAATATAAATAGTGATGAAGACTTGGATAAAGTTATCGAAGAGACAAAAGATTCTGATACCCATCTACATGGAAAAGATATTTTCCGGATTTGTCCTAATGCTTATTCTACCTATCGTACTGATTATAATATTCCTCTTGGAGTTGTTAAGGGAAAATATACACCTGTCCAAAATAAAGAAGCATTTAAGTTTTTTGATGATGCTATAGGTAGTGGACAAGCTTTATGGCAAACTGCTGGTAGTTTTGGAAATGGTGAACGTATTTTTGTTAGTGCTAAACTTCCTTCTAATATAATGGTTAAAGGAGACCCTGTTGAAAACTATTTAGTATTTACTAATAGTCATGATGGAACAGGAGGAGTTAAGATATTATTTACACCTATTAGAGTTATATGTAGAAATACTCTAAGCGCTGCTATTCGTACTGCTACTAATTATGTAAGTTTTAGACATACTGCTAGTGTTTATTCTAATATACAAATTGCTCATGAAATACTTGGCATTTGTAATACTAAACGTAAAGATTTAGAAGAAGCATATACTATACTTGCTAATATTAAAGTTACTGATGAAGACGTTGTGAAGTATATTTGTGAGAATATTCTAAATGAAACGGAAGAAGAAAATCTACTAAATACTGGACATTCTTACAAAGAACTTTGTTATCGTAGTAATGCGGCTTATGAAGATTCCGGAATATCTATGCGAAAACTGAATGTTATTAGTTCTACTTGGAACTATTATAATGAAGGTATTGGACAAAAAGATATTATTGGAACTGCTTGGGGAGCTGCTAATGCTATATCTGGATATTATTCCAATATTTATAATGCTGTTGGTGAAAAGAGATTTGATAGTCTTATATTTGGAGATAAATCACGTAAAATTCAAACCGCTTTTGCATTAGCAGATACATTTAATTAATATGAAGATAATATATAATAATATCATACCGTTTAAAGGTTATAAATGTATTAACCTATTTGGAATACTTTTTGCTAGAAAAGGAGTTAGAATTGATGATAGAACCATTAATCATGAATCTATTCATACTGCTCAACAAAAAGAATTGCTATATATTATATTCTATATATTATATCTTGTTGAATATGTGATTAAATCTATTATTCTATTCCGTCATGCTTATAGAGATATTAGCTTTGAACAAGAAGCTTATTATCATGAAGAAGATATGGAGTATTTAAAGAATAGAAAACATCATGCTTGGATTAAATATTTATTCAAAACTTATAAACGGAAATAACAATGGGAAATTTAGCTGTAGCTATTGCAAGCGCTATGTATGATTTTAAAAATGGTACTATTGAAACTATTGATGAACTTATTGAACAACTTAATGATGACATTAATAATGTTTCAGTTAAAGTATGGCGTGAAGATAAACGTATTCCGTTACCTAAATATGGTAAAGAAGGAGATGCTTGTTGTGATATTTATTGTAAATCTGTTGAATACGATTCTGATAAAGACCGTTATATAGTTCATACAGGATTACATTTTGCTCTTCCTGATGAATATGAAATGGAACTTCGTCCTCGTAGTAGTAATACCAAAACTGAATTTTATGTTCCTAATGCACCTGGAACTCTTGATTGGGGTTATCGTGGAGAACTTCTTATCATTTTCAAAGGACGTACTAATAAATATCTTGTATCAGCATTTAAAGAACTTAAAGATACAGTTCGTTTTACGCTTGGTATTAAGAACCATTTATTAGATAAATGTTCACAAGATTTTAATAAAGTTTCTTGTGAATTTCCTTACCGTCCTATGACTGATGATTTTGAAGGAGACCGTATTTGTCAATTACTTGTTCGTCGTAGAGAACAAATTACTTGGGAAGAAGTTGAAACTCTTGAAGAACTTGGAATTACTGAGCGTGGCGAAGGAGGGTTTGGTTCTACAGGTGGTGATGGTGAAACTAAAACAGAAGAAGCTCCTAAAGTTGAAGAAGTTGATGATGATGAGCCAGCTAAAGTATCTGGAACTACACAAAATCGTTTTGCCAAATAATGCTTGAAGATAAACCTCTTATTGAACATACTTATATTCAAACTAGAAGTAAGAATGAATATAAAGTAGTTGCTGTTGGTAAAATTAAATGTCCCGAAAGTGGTTATTGGTATGATGCAGTATTCTATGTTCATGCTGATAATTCACCTGGATTTTATAGTAGAACTATTCAGAATTTTATGAGTAATTTTGAAGATGTTGAAAATATAGTTGAAACATGATACGAATCACTTGCTATACCAAAAAGAATTGTGAAGCCTGTCATACTATGATTAGTATTATAGGTAATGCTGTTGCAGAAGTTAATGATGATTGTAATATTAATATTGTAAATGTTACTAATCTTCCACCAAATAAACTTGTGGAACTTAATGTTGAAATATTTCCTACTACTATTATTGAAAAAGATAATAAGGAAATTACTAGATTAAAAGGAACTTTTCCTGAGAATTATATTATAGATATTATTTATAAACTTGAAAAAGAATGAAAGCAATTGGAATTAAAAATGGTTGACCTTGTACCAATGACAGCTCGTGAAGCTAACGATAAAGGTTATAGAATTGGAGAACATTCATTTGAAACTGAAGGTTATGAAGTAACTTATGGTGATGGATATAAATCTTGGTGTCCTAAAGAAATAGCTGATGCTGCTTATTTTCGTTTTAGTCCAGAAAATGATGGTACTAAAGTGAGAACACGCTAATGTTCATAGTTAAGTTATACAGAATGAGCCTATCATTGTTATCAATGGTAGGCTTAATTATTTCATCTCATCATTCCCTTACGGGGCGCGGAGGCAACGTAGTTGCCGACCTTAAAGTCAGAAGAATCTACAGATATTGTAGACATTGACAATTAAGATATTATCTAAGAATCGGTTGCTTCGCAACCTCAGCCCCCCGTAGAGGATATGAATGAGATATATCACTAACAATTAATATAGATAAAGATATGAAAGATAAATATGGAAGATATTACAATCTTGATGATGAACAAGATTTACAAGATTATATAAGTAGTCAATCAAATTATCAAGTACCTAACGAACCTGAAGGTATTGGTTGTTTACCAGGCTTTATTATAGGGATTGTTATATTTGCTTTGTGTTGCGCTGCTTTTAGAGCTTGTGAACGAAATATTAAAGACCCTAATTCTAGTCAATATGAATATTCATTTTTAGATTAAGTATGAAAAAGAAATTTATATGACTGAAAAGATTAATATGTAAAATACATGGTTATGATAGAGTTTTTGTGATTGAACCAAGAACTCGAATTAAAGGTAAGTCCCTACATCGTTATGGAAATCTTGTTATTAGTTTTAATAGAAAAGGTGGTAAAGGTGGGGGTGTAAGAGTTGTTGATGGTGGTTATTATGTTTGTGCTCGTTGTGGAAAGAAATTGACAAATTGGGAACGATTATAAGGCTCTCTGTTGGATTTTCTAGTCTGATTAATATAGTTGTTCAGTTCAATAAAGAAAACGGCAAGGCGAGCCGGAAAACCGCCAAAAAGCAATAGTTTAGTAATAGAAAAGCCCGTAGGCTAGAAGGATGACTGATTCCTTACTAGTTCTACGGGCTTCTTTTTTTATCCGCAGTTAGACCTGCTTTAATTTCTTATAACTACTTTTCCATTAGAATCAAGTTCATAACCATTTGGATATTTATCATTAAGACATTCAATAAAAAATTCATAATCTCCTTTAAATAAAAGATTGTGATTAACTATATAAAGACTCTTTTTTGTAGTTTTAGCTAATAATGCAGAAGCATCTCCAGCAGCACTATAATCTACATTTGGTCTAACTAAACAATTTAATCCACTAGTAAAAGAACTTTCTCCCATACCACAATAACCTCTAAAATCTTCATATTTAATCATTATAGAATTGGAATTATATTTTAAATGAAGATGTATATAATTATATATTCTAAAAGCTGCAATATCCCAATTAAGAGAAATTACTCCAAGTATTGTAGAAGAACTTAAATAATCTCTTCCAGTAATTTTCTCAGTTATAATTCTATATTCTTTATTTATTTTACTAGACTTTAAAATTTCGTCTTTATATTCTTTAATAACTGTTTTAGGAAACGGTGTTGGAAGAATATTTTCAGTTACAATCATAGCTTTTTTACGAGCTATATCTCCATAAGCCGTATTAGCTTTAGTTTCATACTTATTAAAATTTGGCATAATATTTGGTTTAATTCTTATATTTTCGTCTAATATACGACTTTTCCCGTGAAATAACAAGGAGAGAGTGTTAAACATTTAGTTAACGCCTTGCTACAGCAACGTAAAATTTTTTGTAACGCATTGATTATCAGTATGTTACAGCCGTTTCTCTATCTATAAGATATAGCGATTTATATAAAAATTCGGTCTATGATTAGACTTATCATCCAATCATAGACCTTATAATTACTTCCCATTAACAATCCATTCAGCAATAGATTGAGTAGGAATGATACCAAGCATATTTTCAGTCAGTTTATAATACTTATTGTTTTGGTCTAATCGCATTATACGATTGATTCCACGATAAATAGGAATTTGTCTCTTAACATAAACGGCAAGTTTATTCTCACCTTTATATAGACCGGTAGTATAATTAGGATTAAATTCATCTCCTTCAATTAGATACTTAGCAATAAATCCAAATGCAGACTGTACATCTTTGAATGATTGACCTAAAGCAACAGGACTTGACCAAAGTTTATCAAATTCTGATACAGCACCAATATTATACATAATAGTTTCAGAAGATAAACGGTCTGCTTGATAAAGAGCAAGATCAGCTATAATCTTAGCAGTTTCGTCGTCATCGTCAGCAGCAAGCAATGCACAACTGGCAGCAATTCCGCCGAGTAGACCATAAGCAATACCTGTAAGTTCTCCTAAAGCTCTACGAACATTAGCTCGTTCAGCATTTGACATTGTAGCATAATTAAATTTGTAGTTTAAGAAAGTATCAATAAATGCTCTACAAACTTGTTGTACACCAGCAATAAATAGATTAGTGCCGTCTTCGTTAGCTTTAGCTTTAGCTCTATCAGTAAGTCCTCTAAATTCTGTTGTTGCAAAATCCCAAAGACTTACATAGAATCCACGTTCAATACTTTCTCTACTTTCATTATAATAACCATTTACACGGAAATGTTTAAGAGCTCCTGTATAAATATGTTTATGATATTGCATAAGTAGACTACCAAATACCCAAGTAGATTCTATACGAGCACCACCTAATCTATCATATACACCATGAATCTTTTTATTAACTGATACAACTTTACCTTTGAATTTAGCAAGTTTACCTAAATCTACCAAACTATCATCTTTAAGTTTAGCATAACCATCTTGTAGTTCAAATTGGTCTATTAATCTAGGTTCAGATTCAAACTGTTTTTTAGCTTCTTTAGTAAGTTCATTTCTTACTTCTGCATATCTTAATCCATAAGACTTATCACTAAGACTACGTAAAAACTCTGTATTAACATCTTTCTTAAACCAAAGATAATCTTTAAGTCTATTCTTATCTTCTTTTATTCTATTGATAAACTTAGCATATAGTTCTTCAAGTTCAGCATTACCTTCGATAACTTTACGAAGTGCAACTTCTTCAAGCATACGATTATAATTATGGAAGTCTCCTATAACAACTTCTCCTTTTTGATTCTTATAAACTCTATTACTAAGCATCATAGAAAGCATAGCAGTATTCTGCATAAAATGTTCACCAGCACTTTGTGGACTATAAGCAAAATCTCTCATCTTATTGATTATCTCAATATTATCAATAGATTTAGATGTTTCACGAATATCATTATAGTCTACAACTCCCATGAGTTTAATTATTGCATCAGTAAGATTATCACTAGTATCTTTATTCATATTAGCAAGGAAACTAGGAACAGCTTTAATATAATATCCAAATTTAGCATTTTCCCAATCTTTATGATTAAAGTATTCTCCTGCATAACGTTCCATAAATATATTAGTAGAACCAGTTAGTATATTACCAATACCTCCTGTAATATTAAACATCATATATTTAGCACTAGCAATATTCTGTCCAACAGCAGCAAATTTATCCCATGTATTCTTACCTTTATATTCATCAAATAAGAAACGTTTAGCCCAAGTTTCAACTAAGTCAATAACTCTTTTAGGAGCTTGAGTCTTATAAACTTTTCTATCTTCTGTGGAAGTTCTTCTATCGACAGCTAGATTATTAAATCCTGTAAGACGATAAGCTTGCGCTTGACTTCTTATATATTCAAGAAGATAATAAAGGTCTAATTTAGTTTGCGTTTTAGCATTAGCTTGAATAGCACCTTTAATAAACTCTTCAAATACTGATTCATAATCTTTATCCATCAGTTTAACATCAAGCTGTCTATTATACTCAGCAGATTCTTCATTATGTTTCTTAATATCATCAACTCTAGCTTTATAATCTTCATCAGATTCAGTAAGACCTTGTTCCGGTATAGGTTCTATCTTTCTATAAGTCTTGTCCTTCAACGAAGCTAATAACGGTATATTAGTTTCTCGGTCATATTCATAACCAATATTATCGCTAATATGTCTATCTGGGTCTAAACTTTGTCCAAATCCAATAGCATTAAATGCGGCTTTAACAGTATTAGGTAGCGTTGATTCTGTCCTTCTCCTACGGGGGAACAGCCCTTTAGCAACGAAAGACATAGCAGTATTATTCTCTTTAGTTAAATCATAAAGAGTATCTTGCATTAACTTTCTTATTCGTCTTTCATATTCATTAGAATTATCAGTTCTATAATACTTAGCACTACCATTATAATTATCAGTATATCTATTATAATTAGCATTAACTGTTTCAGAAAGTGGTTTACTTCTTGTATTGTTATATGAAGCTACATAGTTTCTAGTATTAGCAGATTCATCTTTAACTCTTATTGTAGTCCAAATACGAATTGGTTCCATTTTACTACTCAAAGGATTAAAGATATGATTTTTATCTTCAAATTCCTTAAGTTTACCGTCTCTAATAGCTTGTTCACGTTCTTGCCAATAGTAACTTGTAGGAACAAATTCTATATTCTCATTTAAAAACTTAAGAGCTTTGGAACGTTTTTCGTCAACATAATCTTTATTAATAACATTACCGTTATCGTCAAGTTTAGGAGTAACATAACCAAATATATCATTATTAGGTTCGTTAGTATATCCTATAAAGATTCCATTCTCATCATAATTCTTAGCATTAGCTACTGTTCTCCATGCAGCAAAGAACTCTTTACCTTTTTGTTTAGCAGCGTCTTCATCTAATGCATAAGTAACTTTATCAGTATGGAATGAAACTTCTTCTTTTAAGAACTTCTTAACTTTCTCGTCTTTACGACGTAAACGTTTAATTTCATCCAGTCTATCATAAAGTCCACTAAGTTCTCTAACTTGTTCTATAGTTAAATCAGATAATTTAATCTTACTTGTATTTGGATTAAGAGCGTCTTTAAGAATATCATTAATAGCTTTAACTGTTTCATTAAAAGCTTTAGTAACAGCCGGAGTTTGTTCTTTACTATTAACGAATCCTTCATAGAACTTCTTACTATATATTTCAGTTATAGGAGCTTTATTACGAAGAAGTTTAACTTCTGCCGATGTTCCATCATTAGCACGATTAGCATATTGAGCTTCTTGCTCTTCTTTAATAGCTTTTACTTGATTATTATTAAATTGACGACCATCAATAATTCCATAATTATCATAAGCATTCTCTGTATGTTGAACTATACTCTTGAATTGAGGATTCTTTTCTTCTTTGTCATTATTGAGTGCTGCAAAAGCATCATTAATTTCTGCTTGAAGTTTCTCATTAATTCTATAATAAGTATTTTCATTCAACCATTCAACAGCATTAGCATATTCATCTACTTGTAATAGTGCATCTTCATTTTCTATTTGTCGTCCAGCACTATCAAAGTGTTTATACTTATTAATAATACCAAGATAATGTTTTAAATCTTCTTCAAAACCTTCTCTAGTTTCACGTTCAAAGAATGCTTTTTTAATTCTAATAACTTCGTCCACATATTTACGAAGATTAGAAGCTCTATTATAAGCGTCTTGAGGTTTCCATTCTCCTGTATTGAAATCAGTAGTTTCTTGCATCTCTCTAATTTCAGAATTTAAACGCTTAATAGCGGCATTGTCTTCTTCTGTACGATTACCTTTGAATATTCTTAATAACTTATTCCGTTCATCATTTAGTTTAAGATACTTAATATAATAATCAATATTATAATCAGTAAGCATAGAAGCTTCATTATCAGTTACTCTTTGATAATATTCAGAAACATATTTCTGTTCAGTATTAGCAAGATACCATAAATCACGTTCATGTTTAGCTCTTAGATATTCTTTACTAAACTCTCCATATTTATCTTTAGCTTCTGTAATTTTAGCATTTAAACCATTCTTATCTTCTGTAAATTTATCAGTATGATTAGAAACAAATTTACCAGTTACAGGATTAATAATATTATTCCAATTAATCGTTTTACCAGCTTTAGCAGCTTCTGATTTAATACTAGCTAATTGTTTCTTATAGTTCTTTACATATTCATCTCCTTCAAACTTAAGTTTATCGAGTTTAGAAGTAGCTTCTCTAAGAATTATTTGTACAATAGGATAACTAATTTCTTGTGCATCTTGGAATAACCAATCAAGAACACTAGCATCTTTAAGTATATAATTAGTTATATCAGAAAGTCCTTTATCAAAATTAGGATTAGTACTTAATGGTTTGAATATATTTTCTGCAACAATTTCAAATCCTTGCTTCAGTTTAAGATTATTCTTAATATTATTAATAGTATCTTGAATACCTTTAATATTACGTCTAGTAGAATCATCTACATTATCGGTAGCTATTTCATTTATTAATGGGAATGAGTTACCGAACGTACTAGCTTGTAATATTAAACTTATATATTCATTACGTAATCCTTCATTGTTAGTAATAGCATTAATGGTATAATCTGAAACTATATCATGTACTGTACCTTCTTCGTCAACTATAAAGTTATTAAGTTTACGTTCAAGTTCATGAGCTTTAGTTATATAAAATTCTGCTGAACGTTTAATAGTATCTTGTTTACGTTCTTCAATACTAGCAATACGTTGTTCTTCTACTCCATAATTAAGAATATCTTGATATGCAATAGAAGCACTTTCGTCAGAATTAATTCTAGCTCTAGTTTTAAGGTCTAATACAAATTGTTGAGCCAAATTACCAAGCTTAGATATATTAGTAGTTTCAATATCCATATCAATAGAACTTGCGTGTTCTACATCTTCTATGTCTTTTTCTACTTCAATCGTTTCACTTTTGATATAAGGAACAACAGTATAAATATTATCAGTAGATTGTACTCCATTACGTTTAGCATTAGTTAATCCTTCAAGTTGTGCATCGTCAGATATTTTCTTATTAAGTTTAACTTGTTTACGAGTTATAATATAATCTCTAAGATTACCATCATTATCCATTATAGTTTGAACAGCTCCTATATTCTTAGTACCAAATGCTTGTTTAAGAGTTTGACTTCCATTCCAAGCCCAAAATACTTTAGTTCCAGGATTAGCAAACTTATCGTTTATACTACGAATAAAGTTTCTAACTGAAGCATCTTGTTCAGCAATAGTAGCAATAAAATTCCTATCAGTAGGGATTATAATTTCTTTATCAACAGTAGGTTTTTTATATCTATAAGGCTCTATTCCTTCTTTAGTAAACAATTCATTCTTTTCTTCTGCAAGACGAGAGAATGGAGCTTGTTGTTCTTGACTAAGATTAATTATAGCTTCATAATATCTACTAGAAGGATATTTATTATTTATAGGATTAGAACTAAATTCTCCATGTTCATTCTCTTCAAGATTATTTAATGGAATAAGATATACTTGTTTATTGTTATCTTCTCCATATAATCCAACTTTATATAAAGTAGAAACTTTTCTATTAACTATATTAATATAATTAGTAGAAAGAACTGTTTTAGTTCTACCATATTTATCAGTAATATCTTTAACTATTCCTATCTCTTTAGCAAGTTCTGTATCTTTAACAGTACCAAGATTAAAATAATACATCTTTTGACTATTAGGAAGATATATAAGACTAGCTTTATTCTTATTATATCTTATTCTATAAGTAGGAATTTGTGGTATATTAGAATGACTACGAATATAATCTTCATATATATTATTAGCAGCAAGTTCTTTATCGTTTACAGAACTAACACCGAATCTTATACTATCAATAATTCCAGTACCTCCATCTTCACGAGAAGTATATAAAGCATTATTTTTAATAACTTTACTAACATTTCCTCTACGAAACTGATAACCTTCTACAACAAAAGCATATTTAATAATGTCAATAGCAGTTAGTCTAATAATAGGATTAGTATTATTGAACGCTGCATCGAACATTTTATATATACTCTCCATGTCTTGTTGTTGGTCGTTAAAACGAATGATTTGGCTACTTATTCCACGTGTACGGAACTCAAATCCGTTAAACAAGTTTACGTTCAGCTCAGAAAAGATAGTTCGCTGTGAGCCAAATAAATGGCTTTGTACGAAGTGTACCTTTTGAGCCGGAGTAAGTTTAGCAAAAGCATTAACTTCTTCTTGTGTAGGATTCGCAACATTATCTATATTAATATTGTAGTTAATATCGTATCCAAATCCATAGATTCTTCTTGTCTCATCCTCTACGGGGGAAAAGCCCTGTTTCAATGTGCTATTAATAGTATCAACATCTACTTCTATAATACCATTTTTACTAAGATATATAGGAGAACTTATAACTTCAGAATATCCTTTATACATATATTCAAGAACATATTTCTTAAAATCATTATAAAGTTTCTCATTAACACTTCCACTAATATAATTCTGAATACTATTAATAGCATTAACAAAACTATGAGATTCAGTTTCAAATAGACCTTTATTAATAAGAATACTAGGAACTGTACTATATCTCATAAATGCATCTAATGCAGGATAAGCACTAGGTTTATCAGTTTCTGCTAAATATAATTCTGGCATAAACACTCCTGTTTCAGTAGCTTTAGTAATACCAGGATAAATAGCTTCTAATAATGGTTCTCCATTTACATTAATTCTATTAGAATCATCACTATTAATAATAGTTCCTATATCATCAATTACTTTACGTGTACTATATATAGTTTGTTTAGCTCCAAACTTATCAGGATTAAGTACTTTAACATGATTAGCTATAATACGACTATAATCATTAATATAATTAAAGTTAAGTATAGCAGCTAAATCTATCAACATACTTGTTTCATCATATACACCACTATTTTGTGCTGCAAATCGTTCTTCAATAGTTGGAACATCTATTGTAAATACAGAAGCATTATCTTTATTATCAAAACTAATAGTACTATTAGGATACATCTTAGCAAACTCTTCTCCATATTGTTGTTGAAGAGCAGTCATAACTTCTGTAATATTATTGTTATCAGTAACTACTTCATTGCGTACTTTAACTCCTAAATCATGAGCTATACGTTTAATTGCTGTATGAATAGGATTATAATTACCACGAACAAATACAGATTGAGATTCATAATAAGCCTCAACTATTCTACTAACACCTGGCTGACGAAGCCAAGCCATAGCTGTATAAGCGTCACAACCAATATCAAATAGAGTTTTAAATGCAGCAAACGTATATTCGTTCTCATTCTTAATAGCTCCTTCTTTGATAGCATCTAGAATATGAGCAGTAGTATGAGAACTTGCAACTGTAATATAGTCACCTACTACATTCTTATTGTTCTTACTATTTCCTATTCGATTATGATAGACTATGCCATCTTTGACAGGGAATGCCTGAGTAGCAATATTAAGATTAACTCTATTACCATATCTTACTCTAATAGGAACACTAAGTTCAGCTTTAGCAACATTGAATACAGAGTTACCTGTATCACGAGCAACACTAAATGCTTTCAATGTAGCACCACCCATAGCATTTCTATGGAATTGAATCTGGTCAAAAAGATTATAAACATTTCTTTGTTTAGCACCAATAGCATCAAGTTTATCAAGAGCTTTATTTGCAGCAGTAATATCGTCAAAGTTACTACGAGCAAGATTCTCTTCAAGACTTGATTTATCATTCATGATGGTAATCATACTATCAACTATGCGATTGTTTCTAGCACGTCTTATATTTTGGTCTTCTATCGACATCTGTTTGAAGTCCTCAAACTTCATTTGAGCATTGCCAACACTTTGCCAAACTTTATATCTACTTACGGCGTCTTCATCAGTTTCTCCATCAATATATTCTATTTTATGAATACGACCATCTTCTCCAAGATAAGTTTCATAAGCAATACCATAAATAGAGTCAACGTCAAAGTCAGAACCAGTTTGTGTTACCCATTCATCGGGAACTACAATAGTACTTCCCATCCATTCAGGTAGAAAACCTACAACTTTCATAACAGCCATAGACTGTTTACCCTCTGTTGGAATACGATAACCAATACATTTAAGAACTTCTTCATCAATATCTTCAATACGAATCTCTTTAACAAGATTGCCATTTTCATCATATTGATTGAACATAGCTTTTGCCCATTTAGGTAGAAGTATTTCTACTTCTGAACCATCTTTATGATAAGCAAGTTCTACTCGTTCTCCGGTATCAGTTTCAATAGTTTCACCAGCTTTAAGTTGTTTACTCTTTTTAATAAGTCCATCAAGTCCAACACTAGTTATCTGTACTCCATGCCATCCAGGAAGTTTTTGTCTTGTAATAAACTTATTAAATTGACTTTGAGCAATACTTTCAATCTTACTTGAAACTATATTCATATAACTAGGCATAACAGGTCCTGCATCTTCATTCTTAACAGTAAGATATTCAATAGTATTACTATCAAGTCCAAGACGAGCAGCTTCTATTAATGCTAGTTTATATATACGATTGTAATCAACTTTACCGTTATTGTCTCCTATAATACGATAGTTTTTATCAAACTTAATACCATACTTATCCATAAGACTATTAAAGTCTTCACGAATATTAGCAACATAAGCTCTAATAAAGTTATTCTTATGACTAGCAACAGCAGCTTGACTATTATCAAGTATTTTTTTCATCACTTGAATACCTGCTTTATTCTGAGCATCAACCATATGTTGAGGAACATCTTGTTGTTTATAAAGATACATATAACTAAATGGTTGTTTAACTTCTTTAGCTTTTTCTCTAAATACAGCAAGATTTTCAGGAGTTACAACTCCTTCATCATCCCAATAAGTAAGTACATCATAATTAGCAGCTTTACTTGTTTCTTGAGTATTAACTTGGTCAATATCATTTTCTATCATGAAATTAGCAAGTTCTCCCAAACTTGTTCCTTCAAGGAACTTAGGTACAAGAACAAATTCTGCATTCTTAATCTGACGTGGAAGATGTCTACCAAAACGTTTATTATAATAATGGTCATAGTAGAAGTTCTTCATTACTTGTATAAATCCTTGTAATTCATTAGGATTAATTTGGTTAACATCAGTTGTATTATCAGTTAATTGTTCAATCAATCTAGCATATTTAGGATATTCTCCTAATATCTTCAATCGACGAGCAGCTTCATATATTGTAATATAAGATTGAGCATCATTAATAGTAGTAGTTGTAGCACTACTTTCTCCTTCACGTTCAGCAGGAACATAACCAAAACCTTCTGCAATTTCTTCTGCTTTAGCTTTATCTGTTCCAGCAGCTATAAGTTTATCATAAAGTATATTACGATTACTACTAGGTCTGATACTATTCTTAACAGTAATAGCATTCCAACCAGTTCTAAGTGTTACAGGTTTACCATTAGGTAAAGTTAATACTTTATTTCCATTCATAAGTTGAGAACCTGCTATCTCATTAACTGATTGAGTAAATGGACTATCAACTCCTTGTGTAGATTTATAATTAGTTATAGAATAACTTGTTCCACCAGCTTGACTTTCTTTAGCACGTTTAAGAAACGTTTGAGGGTCTTTATAATACTTACTATTACCTTCAAACAAATCGTCAAAATTAGCAAAATGAATATAAGCATTAAGACCATATTCTATAATTTCATTATCGCTAATACCTTCAAGGAATGAACCAAACTTATTATGAGTCTCGTTAACAAAATAAGTTTGATAAGTATCAATCCACTTAGTAACTAATTGTTCAAGTTCTGATTCAACTCTTTCACTAAAACTGATAGTCGCAGACGCATTTGACGATTCTGAATATCCTGATAGATTAATTTCCCCCGTAGAGGATGTGGAGGACACTAATCTCTCAAGCTCTTCACCAATATTATAACCAACACTACTATCAAGTTTAGTAAATTTGAAAGCATTACCTGTTAGTTCATTACCATCATAAACTCCTTTTTTAGGATTATAATGAAACCATTCAACAAGATGTTCTTTATCGTTATGTTGTACATCATAAAGAGCTTTATAATAATCGAATATTTCTCCTTTAACAATATTCATAAATCCATTAAATAATGGATGCTTTTTATTTATAGAACGAGCTTCTGGATGATTAACTTTAAATTCTTCTCTAGCAATAGATTCTACTTCATTCGCATAAGCAGAAACATAATCGCTAAATACAGCTTGTCCATCATATTTAGCATTAGCTAAATAATAATTTCCTTTACCGTCATCAGTAAATATTCCACTAAAGTAATGATATTGCCATCCTTCTTTTGAGTCATTAATGACATAAGCAATTCTTTGTTCAGTACCTACTTGTGCATTTATATTAAGAAGTTTACCCGGACTTGTTTTAATAACTTCCGGAGTATTAGTAACAAGATTGATAACTTCTTCTACTGTAGCAGCTTGTGCATTAAGTTTAGTAAGTTGTTCGTTAGCAATATCTATATTAGCTACTTTAATAAGTTCTTTCTTTCTATCTTTTATGTAAGCATTCATAGCTTTAGTATCATATTGCCATAAATCATAAGCATGATACTTAGGCATACTTATTGCAAAGTTCTTAGGAGCGTCTGATGGTATTCTCATTAAGAATGGCGCAGTTTCTATCTCTTGACCATTAGCTGTTATAGTATTATATTTTTTATAAGTTTGAAGTTTCTTATGATAAGCATAAAGTCCTACTAAATAATAGTCCCCATCAGACATTTTAGTATAATCAGTATTAGTTCCTGATTGTTGATTGCTAACTCCATTAAGTAAATAAGGAGCTATAATCTTTTCTGCATAAGGACTAAGTTCATAATCTCCATTAGGTTTTTGTCTGAATAAACCTACTATACCTTGTTCTGGATTATCAATAAGAATATTACTATAAGCATATTCTGTAGAACGAAGTTTTTCTTTAACCCAATTATTAAGAACTTCTCTATCTCCACATATCTTAGCAATATTAGTAATGAAGTTATTATATATAACATCACTATTAAGATTACCAGCAGTATTTCTAGAATTAAGTTCAGCTTTAGATAAAGTATAAGGTTCAATTGCTAATGCTATATTACCTAATGCTTCTTCTGAACCTACAAGATATTCTCCATCAAATTTAGGTAGTTCAAGTTCTATATATTTAGCATTTGGAACTTGTGCAGCAAGTGCTTGACGATAAGCATTTAATCTACGTCTATTTTCTGATTGTACTTCTCTGTATTTTAAATCTCTACTTTCTTTTTCAGCAAGACTTTTCTTAGCAGAACTATTTACTTTTTGAGCATAAGTTAATAATCTATATAGATTATCTTTTCTATGAGTATCTACAGTTTTATTATGACGTTCTATATAATTATCTATCGCTAAATCGTTCATACTTGGAAAGTATGTTTTGTATATATCTTTAAGTTCTCTAACTAAAGAATCAAATTCGATAGCAACATCTTGTTTAATTTTAGATATAGAACGCCCACCTTTAATACCACGAACGTTATTGGCAGTATCTAATTTCTTAATCTTAGTTTCAAGCTCATCTAACAATCCTTCTATATAAATATTATCATTTTGTATAGAACTACCTTTTAAATCGTTTCTAAAATTAAAGTATAGTTTACGTACAGGATTATTAGAAGTATTACTTTGAATAGATTTAATAGTACCAAATCCATCAATAGTTATTTCTAATTTATCAATAACAAATTTATTTAAATCAGTATATATCTTATTAGCAAAATCAGGTTTAGCTTTCATATCATCTACTAACTTAATAAAAGAAGCAAATTCTTTTTTATTATTAGCAACAGCTTCTATTGCATCAATAAAATCGTTAATAGATTTAAAACCTCCAAGATTACCTATAATATTAGATAATTCTATAACACATTCTTGATATGTATGACAAGTAGGAACTCCAAGAGGATTACTACGATCTATATCATAAGTTCCGTTCTCATGTTTTTGTGTACTATTAAGTCTCTGTAAACTATTAAAATATTGTCTTACATCATTACTTATATGTTCTGTATAATTAGATATATTAGAACCGAAATCCCATTGTTTAGTACTAAGGTCTACTTCATCAGATTGTTCAACGTCAGATATAATATCTTCTGTATTATCTGACATAAGACTTAATTTAAAAGCTTCATCTGCAAAATCAGTATTACGTCCTAAAGAGGCTATCTTACTATTACAGAATACGTCATTCCAAAAATCTGGGTCACCAAGAGCACTTTGAACCATATCTTTAAAATTACGTTCTTGGTCAGTTCCATTCTCTTCAATAGCATAATAGGCAGCTTCGATATTATTTATATCAAAACTGCCATATTGATTAGCTTTAAGTATTAATTGTTTTTTAAGAGCATTCTTAGTAGTAGCTATAAGACTAGTAATATAATTATCTTTAGGCTTATTATTAGCGGTAGTAAGCTTATAATCAATAGCACTAATAATGTCAGCACAATATTGAGTAGCAGTATCAAATGCAGCTTGACTACGAAAAGCATACATTCCACTATTAGCATTAACTTTAGAAGTATTATTAACATTAAAGAAGTTTCTATTACGATAATCTTTAATAAGTCTACGAAGAGTATTCTTATTAATATTTTCAAGATTATCAGTATTAGCAACTGAATCTTCTCTACAAAACTGAAGGAAACCATCAGTCTTTAATAGAGTTCCAAGTCTATAACAATTAGCAGCATTGTTATATTCTAGTTCCTTAATTATATCATTTACTTTAGGAACTTCATGAAATACAATAGAACATCCGTCCATATAATTATCTTTATGAGAACGTTCGACAGATGAACGATTTTAAGGCTCTCTGTCGAACTTTCTCGATTAAGTCTTTACTTCTTTATTTGCAATAAATTTGCGTCTCGCCAGCAGCCAAAGAATGGTCAAATTCGGTACGTTCAGCCATCGAAAGTCCGGCACGAACAGAAGCCATATTTGGAACTATAATATCTTCACCTGCAATATCTATCGAACTAAACATATCACTAATATCTACATCAAGTCCCATAGTATCGTCTGCTTGTTGAGATGCTTCAGCAGCAGTAGTAACTTCTTCATTAATAATTGTTGATATTGGAGGAGTAGGTTCTTCTACTTGTTTATCAGCATTATCTTGAACAAGTTTTTCTTCAACACTTTGTATATCTTTAAACTTCTTACCAAAAGCTCTAAGTTCTTGAGCTAAAAGAGTATTATCTTTAATCTTATTAAAACCAAATAATTGTCTAATAAGCTCTATAACTTTTTGCCATAGATTAGGTCGTTTAATATCAGCAGATACTTTTTTTGTACTACTAATATTATTGAGTGCTTCATTAAGAACATTATTTGTAAGACTTTCAACAATAAACTCTTCAAGCATATAATTATAATCTTGATTAGGAAAACTTGCTGGGTCAACTACTTTACGAAGTTGAGCAATATAATTATCTCTATCATAATTATTATCTTGTATATATTTTGCAAATTCAGGATAAGCATCAGGATTATTAAGAGCCTCAATAAATCTATCACGAATAGTAGTTATTTCATCTATAAAACTTTGTGATTGCATAATGCCATTATCATAAATACGTTTATGCAATTGTTCATGAACAAGAGTTCTAACAGCTTTATATTGACTACCTCTAGCCAAATCAAAATATGATTTTAATAAAGTAACTTTGCCTGTACCTGTATTATAAACTGCAAAATTAGTTTCGTTACCATCAGTAACAATATCTACATTAGTAGGTATTAGTTCGTTTAAAATAATTTTACTAGCAGAATCTGCAAAATCAGGAGCAATAGCTTTTATTAAAGATTCTGTATTAACATCTTCTTGATTTCCACGTTGTTCAATAGCAGTAATAGATGATTGTCTAGCTATCTCCTCATCCCCTACGGGGCGCAGCACTTCGTACTCAATCCGTACTTTTTGTTTAGCAGAATTATCTTTAGGATTTGGTCTAAAGTTACTTTCTACATTGCCAACTTTAGTTTTACCTAATCTTATTTTGCCAGCATTATTTTTAATAATATAATCTAAATAATTCTCATAAGTAACAGAAGTATCTCCAAATGTTATAGTTAATTGACCATTATCTTCATGTTTAACGTAACGATTTTGACTTCTATTCATTGGAATATCATAACTCATACTATATATAGAACTTGCAAGAAGTTTATCAATAGTATCATTTAATTCTGCTTCTATTGAACCTCCCCAACCAGTTCTTCCAAGTCCAGCTCCTTCTACCATAGTAGGATTTAATGTAATACCTGTACCTTCTTCTGTACTATTATTTTTATATTTATAAATAGTAAGCATTGGTATGTTACTTCCAGCAGGAGCTATAATAATACGATTATTATATTCAATACAATTAACTCCATTAATAAAGTTCTTAACTCCAAATATAGACATCAATCTATCTTTAAGTTCTTCAAATGATATATTATTCATTTGTCGTTCTTTAATAGAATCAAGAATTTCGTTTCTAATAGCAATTCCTAGTTTATTAGTACTATCAAATGCTTGCGGAATTACTTTAGCATAAAAAGGTTCATTAGTTCCATTAGGCACAATAACTAATAAATTAGAATTTTTAAATCCAGCTTTAACTCGTACAGTTCCATTAGAAACGTCTCTAATTTCACCATCAGCTGCTACTATACCTAAATGAATATCATTATAATTAAATCCTACAACAGCTTTATCTATAGGCTGAGGTTCAGCGTTTATATCAAATATTGCTTCTCCTCTACTAACATATTTAACAGTAACTTTAGTATTATCTATATTATTATCAATATTATCAACCATTTTATAGTTGTTATATTGTTTAGCAATAAATTCCAAATAAGAGTTATAATTTATATCTAAGTTATCACTTACTTTATAAAGATATATATTACCTATATTACGAAGTAATCTTGTACCTACTTCATTATTCTTATTCTTATTCTTAAGTAAAGGTAATACTAAATCCGATAAAGGATTATTCCATAGATTATTAATATCTTCATCAGTAAGTTTATTAAGTCTTGCTTTATAAATAAGGTCTATAAATTGTTTAGCTTCGTCACTAATTTCTCCATTTTCCGGATTCAATCTATCAAATAATTCATCAAGACTACTACTATAACCATCTTCTGTATATCTTACTTCATAAGACCAAAACTCATTACTAAACACATATCCATCATTATCAGAAGTCTTTCGCATCTTCTTATTAAATCCTATCTTTACAGGAATATCAACTCCTCCATAATTAACTGTCGACCAAAATGAAATACCTTTAGGTTCGTGCCTAACTTCTAATTCTTGACCAACTTGTAGATTAGTTAAAGCTTCTTCTCCTTGTTTATTTTCTGTATAGATACCGATATTGTTATCTAATTCAGGGTCTTCACGTTCTTGGTCTTGAACTAGTTCCATTAGTTTTTCTCGGTCTAAAGCTAAATCTCTAGGAGAAATATTGATAAGATTCTCATCAGTTCCTAATAGAAGATATGTTCTTAATTCATCATATAATTTATTAACAGTTTCAAATGTAGAATTACTTTCTTTAATTGCAAATCTCATAAGACTTATTATATTAAAATAGTCTTTGCCATTCACCGATAGAATGTTGTTATTAGCTTTATATATATCTATCAGATTACGAAAGTATTCTGCTTTATTAGCTTGTTCATCACTAACTATCTTTGATATAACAAAATCTATACTACTAGCGTGTTCATCAGCATTCATTTCTTGAATACTTTTATATATATAATTTACACTACTAAGTTCCTTTGGAAGAATATCATCAATTATATTAGCATCGAATCCTTCATTTATAAGTTCGTTTTTAATAGTAGCATATTGTTCATCATAAGGCATATTAACTAATTCTTCATCTGTATTTTTTAAGAACTTATCTAGTACATAAGCATTTATTTCAGAACCAGCATTAAATTGCTTTTCTTGAATAGCTTCTTGTTGTGCAAGAACAGATTCTATTTCTTTATCAGCGCTATCTTCTTCGACATCTCTAACAATTTCTGGTGGTGCTTGTTGAGGTTCCCCCGTAGGGGAAGGAGAGATTGTATCATCTTTACCTTGTTTCTGTTCTTCTTCAACAGGAGCTTCTTGTTTAACTTGTGCAACAGGAGGAACTTGTTCTACTGGTTTATTATTAACAGTAGCTACAGGTTGTTGTCCTTTTTGTCTTGCTTTTAATCTAGCATGCCTACTTATAATATCGGTGATAGGTTCTGACGATTCATCGAACATATTAATATTCTTAACTATATCATCGAGTTCTTTTTTAATATTATCATTAAGTTCTGCATTTTTATTACCAGCAATATAATCAAGAACTGTATCAATATCGTTAGATTCAAAAGCATTATCTAATCGTTTAATATTATCTTGAAGAGCTTCGTCTTTTATAGTTCTATATTCATTTTCTATATATTTAGCTCTATCTCTAATTTGTTGATTAGTTTCTGCAATATCGCTATCTATTAAAGTTTTTCTTCGTGTAGCCATACTACGACCAATAACAGCAGTAGCTATATTTTTATCTATATTACTGAGTTCTTGAATAGCAGTATTATTTCTGTTTTCATTATATAAAGCATTAAATGCAGTTTCGTCAGCAACATTAACAGATTTAATAAACGCTTGTTTCTTCTTATTTATTTTACGAGCAATATGGTCATGTTCAAACTTAGTAATATTCTTAGCTTTAAGATTATCATTATTAACTTTAAGTTGTTGATTAAGATAATTAAGTTCTTGAGCAACTCCTTCTAATTGAACAACTCTATTTAATTCATCAACTCTAGTTTTAGTATTAACATCAGATATACCATTAAGAGATTTATTATATTCATCAGTATATTTATTTATTATGTTTTGTTCATTTCTAGAAGCTAATTTATTATATGTATTTTCTTTAGCTATTTGACTAGCTATATTAGCATCTTTAGCATCATTATTTATTGCTTTATTAAGCTCTGTTTCATAAGTCTCAGATACTTCATTCATTTTAGCAATAATATTAGTCATAAATTGTTTAGATTGCCCTTGCTCAATAGCTCCTGATTTGTCCATATATTGAGCTATATCTTCTGACATAAGGAAATCTTTTAGCAAATCATAATTACCTTTATCAATAGCATTAATACTTAAATCTGTAATAAGTTTCTCAGTAGCATTTTGTTTTAATGCTTCTTTTTCTGTTTCATTTACTTCTTCATAAACGTTATTACCGTCAGCATCTTGGACTATATTACCTTCGTCATTAATGACAGGACTATTAGGATTGTATCCTTCATTTAATATAGCCATATCATTAATATATTTATCTAATATACTAGCTCTAGTATCTATTTCAGCTTTACGACTTTCTGTTAGAATATCTTTATTTTTAGATATATATTTAGCATATTGTTTATTAGCTGCACTACCTATACCTTGAAATGCTACTCCACCAAGCCATCCCCAAAATGATTGTTCCCACATTTGAGGGTCTTTAAGATAGTCAGTATAAGTACGAGATTCATGTGCATCATTAAGCATTTCTCGTCCTTTATCAATTCCTGCTTGTTGTTGTATATATTGCCATCCTTCTTCAAATCCTTCGCTTCCTTCACGAACAATATTAAGAAGACTTTCTTTATCAGGGACTCGTAGATATTTTTTAATACCAGTAGGAGCTTGTATTTCTCTACCAACTAATCTAGCAGCAGCTTGTTCATTAGCTTCTCTTAAAGTTCTATTAGTAGCTATATTTCTAGCACCTTTCCAAATATTTCTTAATCCTTTAAGCTGAAATGCGTCTAATAACATCAGCCACATATCATTCTTAAAAGTATCATCAGTAGATTCTCCTGATACATATTTAGCAATTTCATCATCACTAAGTCCACGAAGTTTAGGATTAGCATTATATAAAGTTTCTCTATCAGATTCTGACATAGAGGCTAATCTTTCTTTAGCTTCATCATAAACTTGTGTATAAGTATCTCTAGCTTCTATATAGTTTTCAGCAACTCTACTAGCAGCAGCAGTTCCTATAATATCGCTGCCAACTTCTGCCATTTTGCCAAAAGTATTTGGTCTACCAAATGGCTTACCTGCTACTTTACCTATACCACGAGCTAATCGTCCAAGACCTGCAATTTTACCTAGTTTAGCAACAGCAGTTCCAGGTATTAAAAGACTTAATGTACTAGCTATACTTACAGCATTACCAAGCCACCAACCACTATCACTAAAATCAAAATTTTCATTAGGATTTTCTCTATATATTTCAAGTCTTTTACGAATAGCATCTTGCCATTCTGCAAGTTGAGAACTAACAGGATTAGTATAATCATCATCAGTAACTCCTATAAGCTGTCCAGCAGCATCAACTAAATCACTAAATCCACGAAGAGTACCAAGAACAACTTCAGAACCAACAGCCTGTCCAACAAATCTTCCTGTTTGTTCAAGTACTCCTTGATTCTCTGCACGTTCTTTATTAAGTTCTTCTTCAGTATCATAAGGATTAACATAAGTATCATAAGGTGTATATTTATCTACATCATATTGATTAAGATTATATATACCTCTAGCTAATGTACGTCCTAAAATAGAACGTCCCGCATCACTTGTAGAAGTGGCGGGATTGAAATCTGTTATAGTAGGGGGCTGTAATGCCCCCTTTTTAGTCTTAGGATTATAGTCAGGATTTCTTCTAACGTTTCCTTCTTGTGCAAACTTTAGTATATCCATATTATTGTCCCATTATATTGTTAATCAATTGTTGATAATAATAAGCAATTATGTTTTCATTACCAGCAGCTCCTGTAATATTTGCTAAATTAGTAGCTGTTTTTTCAGCAATAGCTTGTATAGCTTCTGGTTTAACATTAGCTCCTGTTTGATATAAATTATAAATATCATTCCATTGATAATAAGTATCTCTTAAATCAACTGCTGTTTGAGGAGATACAGAACCTAAAGAACGATTATTAGTTTTATCATAAACATTAAATCCTTCACCACTAGGTATCATAGTTATTTTATCAATATTAGCAAAAGCAGAAGCATTGGTTAGATTAATATTACGTCCAGCAGCTCCATATATATTTATATCTTTCTTAGCTTTAAATGTTGTATCATTATTCCAACTTTCAACTATTGCGCTATCAAATCCTCCAGGAGCATAAAGAGTAATTGGTTCTCTTTTAAGTTTTCCTTCATTATCATAAGTTCCTAATATAGTAATTTGAGGACTCCATTCTCCTGTTTTAAAATCTTGAACAGCTACTATTTCTAAATCATTTTCTTTAGCACTTCTAATAATAGCAGTAAGTTCTTTACGGTCTTCACTATCAATAGGTTCAAACATATTATTATCTCCAACTCGTAGAGCACCTGTTTGAGTAAGGTCTATATTACGTATAGCCTTCATAGCTTGGTCTTTAGCTACTTTATATTGATTAGTAAATTCTGATGATTTAATAGCACCTGTTTGTAATTGAAATACTAATTCAGCAGCATTAGGTGTAGGTTCAGTAACAACTTGCTGACCAACTTGAAGTTTTCCACCTTTAAGAAGGTCATCGTTTTTACTTTTAAGTCTATTATCAACAAAATCTATTAAATCTCCAAATACTATTCTATTTTGAGACTTAGCACTACCTACTAACATATTGTTTTGTACGTCTCTACCTGTTACTGGGATTTCATCACCATTAGTTCCTACTTGAACTACATTATTTCCCCAATAAGAATTTACTGTACCTTTTAAATCATTCCATAGAGCTCCAAATATATTAGTATTTTGAGAAATACCTTCTCTTGAAGCTTTAGCAAAACTATATAAACTTCTATTATAATCTCTTGACAATTCAGCATATTTCTTACCATTTTTAGTACCAAATGTTATACCTAAAGACTTTGCTTTATTTTCACCACCAATAGAAGCTATAAATCCGTCAAACGAATCGTCCGATGTAAAATATTGTCTAATAGCTTGTGAACTACCAAATATATTATTTACAGCTTTGCTATATTGTTTAGCATATTTATTATCTTTAGGTAAATCACTCATACTAATTATAGCATTATAAGCGTCAAATGCTTCTGCTGTATCAGGTTCTTGTCCTTCTTTCAACCCATTAAGATAATCTTGAGCATCGTCTATAATTTCAAGATTACCTAAAGCCCTATATTGTTCCATAGGGTCTTTTATATTATCTTTAATGAGTTGTTTTATATCATTAGTAGTCTTACCATCTAGATTAAAATCAAGATTAGGATTAGATGCTTTAAGCAAATCAGCAATACTTTGTTTATTAGTACTAATTTCTGCTTGTGCAGTAGATGGAACAAAATTATCAATTCTTATAGGATTTGTAGTAGTAGTAAGTATATCAGAATAACCAGCTCTATTACTAGCTCCTCCACTTCCAGCAGCAGCTTGTTGTCTAGCTAATGCTAATTGAGCTTTCCAAGCTTCTCCATATGTAGTACTAGAAGTTTGATTATAATAAGTAGCTGCTTTATAAAATGGGTCAATTCTTTTATTAAGATACTCTTCGGGAGTTAAAAGAATACCATCTTTATTAGTTATATCAGGATTATTGCCACCACTCTTATCATATTTCCATTTAGCAATTTTATAATCTTGGTCAAGACTAGCTTTAGCTCCAGGAGTATTTTCAATTACAGCAGCAACAGCAGCAGCTAATTTATCTTTACTAAGTCTTTCCCATTTATTAGTAGCAGATGAATAAATCTCACCTGTAACTGATTTAGTAATATCATTAGTAACTTTACCTTGAGAATCAAGCCATCTAGTTTGACTACCTCCACCAGATTCTTTAGCAGCCCATTGAAGAGCTTTATCTAGTAATTGGCTCATAGGAACTGTACTAACTTCTTGTACAGCAGGATTCCATTTACTACCTCCAATAATATTACCTTTACTATCAGTTATATCTTTATAATTATAAGTATTTTGTTCTTTAAAATAAGCTTTATAATCTTCAGGAATATCAGTACGTTTTTCAAGATTGTCAATATACTTCTTATAATCTTGTTGAGCACGAAGTCTACCGATCATACCAGGATTTGACATTATAGAACCATTCTCACGAATAACATCATCTAAAGCTCCATAAGCATTTCCATAAGTACTATTATTAGTAACTGCACTTCTTATCTTATTCACTTGTTGTTGTCTCCATTCATCTTCTGCTTCATTTAAATCAAGCTTAGCAAGTTCTGCCTCCACAGCGGAGGCAGTATCTATTGCTTTAAGATGTCCTTGTTCAAGTGTATCATAAGCCTGTCCTAATTTCTCCAAATCAATTGGATTAACAACAGGTCTAAACACAGGATTAAATTCTTGTATAGGCATATTTATCAATATTAAATTGTAACACCTTTATCTCTAAATAATCTTTTATCTGTATTAGGATGTGTAGCATCATAAATACCAAGAGTATTATTATAATTTCTACGATTTTCAATACGACTAAGCATATCTTGAAGTCCAGCATTAATACCACTAAACATATTATTAAGAGAACTAGCTTTCTGCTCTCTAATAGCATTTCTAAATTGAGTAGTACGATTTCTCCAATCATTATAAGCAGCAGTATTTCTACTTCCAACTCTTTGTCTATTTAATCTATCTTGATTAATAAGTTGAGTTTCTATATTTTCTTTTTGACCATAAAGATTATTTTTAGCATATTGTCCAGTATTACGCAATCTTTGTTTTCTTTGAAGAGCTACTCTACTACTAGATGTATTAGCAGTAACATCATCCATACTTCTACGAGTATTCTCATTAATTTCACTTATTTGAGGTCTTATATTAAAATAAGTTTTCATAGCAGCAGGAATTTCATACATAGGTTCACTGGGAGCTTCCATATTATTAAGTGCTTTACGAGTATTTATAGCACTAGCAACTGTACCACCTATATTACCTGCAAGACCTATAATATCATTAGTATCTAATTTATCAAATAAAGCAAGTCTCTTACGAGGAGATTCAATAACATCAGGAACTCCTGTATTTGTACTAGCTCCTTCAATAGTACGTGGTTCTATTCTAGTAGGAGTTTGAGCACCTCTAGTATTAATACCTTGAATCATTGTGTTTAAATCTACAAATTTAGGTGCAGGTTTAGTTGGTTCAGCAGGTTTAGCGGCAGGCTTAGATTTGCTCTTTCCACTTTCCCTACGGGGGGCTGTTACTTTGGTCTGCTTAGTCGTCGTAATTGTCTGAACTGGTTGTTCAACTTTAGTACTTCTAGTAGTAACAGTTTTAGGTTTACTTTCTATTTTATCAGAAATATATTGTGGACGTTCTAGCATATCTCTAAAGTCAGTTCTTGCTCCTTTAGCATCTCTACGAGCAGCGGCTTCAACATCTTTATCTGTCCCACTGCCAATAGGTTTAGCAGCATTACGTCCTGTAACTTTATATTGTTTTCCTTTATATTCGAAAGTATCTCCTATTTTATATTTGGTAGTATCAATTCTAAAGTCATAGTCTTTACCAACGGCTGCTTTTTCTCGTTCCCCCGTAGAGGATGGAGAGATAACTAAACCTGATTTGACATTACCATTAACCATTACAATTTTACCTCCTACTTTTTTTTTACGATTAAATATTCCTCTACCATATTCAATCATATCATTAAATTCAGCAGAAAGTATATCACCAACTTCATTACTACCACTTTTACCATAAATAACGTCTCCATTATTATCAATATAACCAATTCTTCCTGGTTTATCATTAATAGGACTTCTACGTTTAACAGGACTTACAGTATTACTTTCTACTCTAACTGTATGTTCTTGAACAGGTTTTGGTTTAGAAGGAACATATCTATTAGCTTCTAATTGATTAATTAATCTGCTATTAACTATAGGAGCACTAACTGTAACTTCCGGAAGATTATTAGAAGTTATACTACTTCTAGTACTTGTTTGTTGATTAGTTTTAGGTTTTGTAGAACCAGCTAATTGAGTTCCATATTGTTTACCATTCCAAGTAAATTCTCTAAGACCTTGTTTTCTAGCAGCAGCAAAAGCACTATTAAATGATTGTCTTTTAGTCTTAGGTTTATCAGTAGTAGTATTATACTTAGTATTAGTTCTTTCAATAGCAGTTCTATTACTTGGAGTAACAGGTAAATTACCATAAGCATTATTCATTGATAATGTTGGTAGATTAAGATTGCGTCCTTGATATTGAGAATTAGTTCTTGCATTTCTAAGAGCTTTAATAGTCTTAGCTTCTTCTCTACCATAATAATCTCCGGCAAGAGTAGGATAATCTTCTCTTATGCCTCCCATACGTTTCTTTTTCAAATCTGGATATTTTTTATAAACTTTAGCTTTAACATCAGAACGACCATGAAGTCCAGCAAGACGCAAAGCATCTACTGCGTCTGCTCTAGTAGGTATTGGATAACTTCTTCCACCACCAGCAAAATCTTTTTTATTAACATTAGGATATGGTTTCTTACTTGAACCATAATCTTTATCTCTACTTAATCCTCCCATACGTTTCTTTTTAGTACCATCATCATTAATACCATTTACTTCTTTAAATCTTTCTTGAGCATTAAATACTTTAGCAGGATTAGCGCCACCCATTACAAGTTTAGCAGGACTATTACCATTAAGAATAGGTTGAGCACTAAATACTTTTAAACCATTAGGACTTGTTTGAACAATTTCTCCATCTTCAACTTCAAGTCCTGTTTTAGGATTCTTACCAATATCTATACCGCCAGCTTCATGTTTTCTACCTGACATATAATATAGATTACCTTTTATATTAGTGGCACGTCCGCCACGAATAACATTAGGTTTATATCTAGTCATGATTATATATTATTATACGAAATAGATAAAACTAGCCATTTTAAAGCTCTTTGTTAAACGATTATCAAAATCAATACTAATTATCATAACCTATATCAAAATTCAACAGCGAGCAAATAAACATGGTCTACGTTAATGTTTACTTCCGTTTTTGTCCTCCACACGCCATTCGGCATACTGATTTACGACCACCGTAACGTTTAATTGGTTGTAAAGTAGTAGGAAGATTCAAATCAGAATTAGCATTAATTCCATTAATAGGAATAGGCTTAGTAAGATTATCTTTACGTTGTTCAGCAATACGTTTAGCATTATGTTTAGTAAGTCCTTTTCCTACAGTTTGTCCTATTACATTTCCAGTTTGAGCAATTTCCGGACTTTCAGTTACAGCACTAACTATATTAGCAGCTCCACTAATAGCGCTACCAATAATCTCTCCCACTCCACCAATAGCTTTTTTATTTCTATTCTTATATTTTTTATTTTTAGCAATACCGCCGTATCTCATATATTGTTCCATAAAATTATCTTGTATTTCTTCTTGACCTTCAAGTCCAGCATTAAGAGCTTCAATACTTTTATAAGTTTCTTCATTACGTTTAATTGCTTTTTGGCGAGCAGCTTCTCGTCTAGCAGCTCTTTTTCTTTTACGTGCTCCTATAATTCCTCCGGCTATACCACTAGCCGCTCCAATAATAGCACCAATAAAAGCTTTTTTTCTAGGTTTATATTTATTATTTTTCATCACTAATGACATTCTATATTATTTACACTTATTCTCTTATCATTACTATAAAATATAAATCTTATAACAAAATATTTACCAACTACAAGTGCGTCATTAAGACGTTTAGTAGTTATAAATTTAATATCAGAATGTAATTTACCATTACCTCTAATTATAGGATTTTTGGTATCTATATTAGCAATTTTATTCCTAAACCAATTAAATATCCAACTTCCATATTTGTAATAAGGATGCTTATAATCTTTCATTGTTTTCTTAGGAATACTAATATCTATATAATCAGTATAACAACAATTAGTATAAATAAGAAGTCTAAGACCGCTATAATTATCATCAGTAGCTTTATTAACAGAATATGATATATAATTAAGTACTTTATCTATATTATCATTGTTAAATACAACATCAACAAAAGAACAAGGTTTTCCTTCAATGGTAAGTTCTGTTTTGAATATATTAGTATTATCATCAATAATATTAGTATAATCTCCAAATTTATCTAAATTAAATTTATCAATAGAAGATTCTATAATTTGATTATTAATAAAATAAGAATTATTCTTAGTATTAAAGCAATCATCATACCAATAACTATGAGTACTTAACCAGTATTTACCATTAAAACTATAACTTATAGCAAAATGTTTAGTTTCATTATCAATTTTAGCTTTACCTAAACATAGCATTCTTTCATTACGCTCATCTATAGCAAAGTTTATATCAATAATATCATGTTTAAATAAATTCTTAAATCCAGGAGTAATTTCATCAAGATTATTTTCATCAAATCTATAAAGTTTATGAGCATCGCTATCATAAAAAATATAACCATAATTACTACAAACAAATTGATTAACTTTTTGTATACCAGCATATCCTCTAGTACTAGTAAACATTTCAACATAATCTATATCAAAAGCATCAGGAATTATAAGTTGTACATCTTTATCTTCTGTTCTCATACTTGAATCTCTATTGAATACAAACATAGAATGTTCGCAATGAGCAATAAGATAACCGCCAACTCCAATAATATTTATAATAGCTCCTTTATTTTCAGTTATAATTTTATATTGTTCCGGTCTAAATTTTCTCCATTTATTTTCTACGGACTCATTAGTTATAATATCACTACGACGAATAACTTTATCATAATAATCTATGAAATTAGCATAATAGTCTTTATCAAAATTAGAAATAAGTTTATCAGCATAATCATAAAAATTAGGTTTAAGTTCATATATATCATTAAGCATAGTATAATATACATGAGTAACTAATTCTGTATATATATTAGCAGTATCAGAATCAGTACCTTTAAAACCATAATATTTAGATATAGGTTTAGATTTAATATTCTTAGCAAAAGTAGGATATAAAGAATAACTATTCATTCTTACTCCAACAGTAGGACAATGTAAAAACTTAGAAGTACTATAATCCCCTTTAGGGAAATCTTCTGTATATACTCTTCCATCGTTTGTTTTAGCAGAAGGATGAACTTCATCATAATTAACTCCCCAATAGTTCATATCAAACACTTGATTACTTACCTTATAATAATCATAGTTATAATTATATCCTTCATAACCATATTCATATTTTTTATTAGGTTCATAATCTACATATTTAATATATCCAAGACTAATAAGTTCTTTATTCTTTTTTAGGTATATATTATCTACTATATTAAGTAATAATCCGAAAGTTAATTGTTTTTTCCATCGATTTATAGTACTATATAACCTAATAGCGTTAGTAGTATTTACAGCTAAAATTCCTTGTCTACCTCTATTATTAGATAAATCATTAGGAGCATATACATTTATAGATTGTATAGAAGATATATAATTAGTTCCTACAGCTCTACCATTTCCTGTATCAGTACTATAATAGGAATCATTAAATATTTCATTCCAATTAGTATTAAAGTCTTCTTGTTTTTCTATAAACAATATATTGCCAGATACTTTCTTTACTAAGTCAAATTCGGGATAATAAAGTCTTACTTCACTAATATCCTGCTTATAATCGCCAGCATTAGCATTAAGTCCTCCTGTTAAAGGAGTTACTATACATTCGCCTGTAAGTATAGGTTCTGATTTTTCATAACTTATAAAATAACCTACAAACTCTTCGTACATAGGTATATTATCAAACACAAATTTAAATCCTTTATTATATTGCGTAGTAATATAATTGCCTAAAATGCTACCTCTAAATAGTTTATCTCCGTTAGTATTTTTGTATAAAGCAATACCATTATTGTTATATTCGGGAAATACATTACAAAATCTAACATCAGCCACATCATCAAATACTCTAACTACAGGATGAGCGTCAGTAGTATCTATTGTAGTATACTTAGTAAGCAATTCTGTATATCTCTTTTTAACATCAGATATTTTAGTATCTTCATTAACATCGTAATTAAGTTCTATGGTAGTTCCATTATCATTAGCTGTTCCTAATTTAATAGTCTTGTTATACGTCATATTGTTAGATATACGAATACCATCCGTATAAGAACCATTAGGATAAACATAATGTATAAATAGATTATAAACAGCATTATTAATAGCCTGCTTAGTAATATCCCCATAGAAATTTAATTCTTCACCTCCACCACTACTATCATTTACTTCATTTATAGGAGCGTTATAAACAGGATATGTGACATCTGTCGAAGATTGTGTAGTATCCTTAGCATTTACTCTGATATTAAATTTTTCATCAGTATAAGGTAATAAAACTTCTACATTCATTAAATTATTAGCATCTATAACTTTTAATAAATAAGCAGCGTAATTATCAGTATTATTAATTCTTATAGTTTTATCTTTTACAAAACTTATATATAATTGTCCTACTTGTCCTTCATCAAAAACTGGGTCTGACCAACTTCCTGCACTAATTCTATAAGTAGAACCATCATCTGTTTTTCTATCATAAGTATTATTAAACCAGTCTTTAAAAGGAATCATTATAGCAAAATCTTTATCTACTTTTATAATATTATCTTCAGTTACTTTATTTCTAAAACCTACTACTTTAGGTTTTACATCAATAATGCTAAATTTATCAGAAGAACCATGACGATAAATAGATAAATTATAAGAAAGATTAGGGTTAAAATCGTTTTCATTTGGTTCTCTATCTTCTGTCCATTCATAACTAGTTTCAAAATTCTTATCAAAATCTTCTACTGTTTTATTATAGTTAGGTATAGTAACAGGAAGGATACTAATAAGTTGATTAACGTTAAAAGTAAATTGTTCTCCACTAGTTGGTATAATAGTTATTTCATCGTCTATATAAGCATATTCTGTGCCTTGACTATAACTTTGTTGATTAACAGCTGTAGTACAAAGTTGTAAACGTTTTAAACTACAATTATACATAACTCTTACAGAAGACCTTAAAGATGCGGCATCAGAATAAGAATCTAAATATATAGCGTCTTTATTAGTTGGTTCAGCAGCTCCATCTTTAAGTGTATATTGGTATTTATATTTTCTAGTAGAACCAGGATATTTAGCTTCTAAATATTTATCTATAAAGAAATTAGTATAATAAAGGAACAAATAAGATTTTGATACATAATCATAATCAAGTCTATATCCATTTACAGAACCTGAAATACTAGATTCTACCAATCTAAATATTCCATTATATACAGTTTTAATAGTACCTCCATATATATTATTAAATTCCGTAATAAGATATATACGTAAATTTTTAGCTACATCCGGATATTTATTAGCTTCCGTAAATTTAATATTAGGTTCACAAAACCATGATTGCGCAACTTCATTATCTCCTACTTCGACTTTATAAAGTTCTTCTATAATAAAATCACTAGAACTATATACTTTTCCAGCAAGTTTAAAATTATCTTTTCCTAAGCTTCCATGACTGTATGAAAATTTAGATACTACACCATTATCACTATTTTGTACAATAAGATAATAGGCATTATTATATTCTTCAGTTACATAAGGTATTCCTTTTATTTCTTCATTAATATCATATAAAATAGAATTAAATATTATATTAATATCGAATATTAATTGTCCTTTACCAAGAGTTCCTGTAGATACAGTATCATCGCTATAAAACCATTTAATGACTTCTTTATAACTTCCATTACTTAAATATATTTTAGCTCTTAATTTAATTACGTATTTAGAGCCAAATAAAACTTCTGTTACTAATTGACTATCGTCTACAGGAGCATAAGTACTAGCTATACTACTTCGTTTATTAATATTATTTCTTACTAATAAAGGTGATGGTTCGTTCTTTAAAGGAACTGCTCTTACTATTATATCACTAACATCTATTTTACTTACAACAGTATTAGGATTTTCTTCTTTATAATTAGCAATATATAATCTATTATTATAGTTACATAGAGTTTTTACATTATAAACATTAAAAAATGTACTAGTTAAATCGTCTAATGTAAAATCTCCACTAGTATCAGTATTACTTATAGTAACTCTTTTATTTTTTATACTATAATCATTAGTATTAAATATTTTTATTTCACTAGAAGTAGTATTAACTATATATCCTATTTGATAATGAGTATAAGATAATGTCTTATCATTTATATCAATACTTAATATAATATTTTTATTTATTTTTTCAACATCATTATTAACATTATCCGTAATAGTATAATCACGAGGGCTAAATCCTAATCCTTCTCCATCATTAACATTATAAACATATCGTTCTACTGTAATATTATAAGAATCGTCAAATAATATAATAGGATAACCAATTTTATACCAAGCAGTATATTGCTCTCCTTTTTTAAACCTTATAAAAAAATTATATACTCCACGATACATATTAGCACCATTAACAGTACTATAATTTATAAGATTAAATTGAGGAATTTCTGGATTAAGAGTATATTTATTATCTGACTCACCCATTACATATTCAGGCTTACTAAGATTTATAATCTTCAAAGGAACATCATGGTCAGAGTTTAATTCTGTAATACTAATAATAAGTTCTTTATTTATATTATAAGTATATGCTCCTATAACATTACCACCTTCCCATTTCCAATTAGTATTAACTTCTATATTTTCTTTAGAACTTTCTTTACATCTAAAAATTCTATTAAAACTAGTAAATATTATAAATTCATCAGAACAAGCTATATATCCTACAACTTTTTCATTAGGATTATCTAGTATAAAATACTTTTCAATAGAATTTTCGTTCAATACTCCATCGTTAGTATTGTTGGCTACTATATTACTAGCGTGAGCTATATCACCAGTATCTAAAAATTCTATATCAGTATCTATATTAAGTTTTTTATTTATCTCCATAACGATTGACTTATTTTAAGCCCTCACAGGCGATTATCTCGACTTAATCTGATTAATTGTATGATGTGAAAATTATCTCTACGCAGAGGTCAGGAAAACCATATCTACGAGCCTCATTTTCATCATTTCGACTACTCGAACTCATTCTCACAGATAAGCCATAAATACCATTAACTGTAACAATATCTATTATATCTTCCATAACAACTTCTCATTTATTTCGGAAAAGTATAATTATAGAAATAACTACGCCAAGCATCACCATCTTTATCCCCTGATTCAGCTTGCCAATCAATAATAACTCCAGCTTTAGCTTTATTCTTTAATTGTTCCCATTGATAATAAGGATTAGTTCCATATTGACTAGCTCCAAGATTAAACACAGGATGTTTCATACCACGACATAACATCTTATACATACAGTAATATCCAATAGCTTCAATCAATATATAATTGTTGGGAATAACAGGAATATCACATTTATAATATTCGCTATATTCAGTCTCAACTTCATTGGATATAATATCTATATATTTAGCATCAAAGTTAATCTCTATTGTATGGTCATCAACAAGGACATAACCTCTATCTTCACATCCTCTACGGGGGGCGGAATAAAGCTCCTCAACAACAGTTGCTTGTTTTGTAACATCAAGAGTATTATTATGTATAGCTAAACTTCCATAAGTTTCTTTACCATTATATTCAGTATCAACTATTGACATAGTATTCGACAATTCTAATGACTTATCGGGCTGTTCCCCCGTAGAGGATGGAGAAGAACATCTACCACATCTAGCCGATATAACATCAACTTCACATCCATTATCATCATATACTTTAAGTCCTTTTGTACTAAAAGGACAAGCAGTTCTAACAATATTATTAATAACTGCTAATCGACGTTTCTTAGGAACTATTCTAAGAACATCTAATTGCCCCATAGCATCTATAGTCCACGATATAACTCTAGGTATCCAATCACTACCATCAGGATTAAAATCGTTGTCTATTTTTGCTATTATGCGCTCCACGCTGATATTTCTTTTGGTCAACATTTCTAATATAATTTAAATAAGCACCTTTATCTACTAAAGTATATAATTTAAGTTTTGTTCTAAGGTCTGCTTTGATACTATATACTTCTTTTTTATATTTTAATTCAGCAGCATTTTCTTCATGGCTCTTACCTCTAAGTTCTTTGCTATAATATTCAGTATGTTCAAAATCAAGATTCTGATGTGCCACATATCGATTATTAACAATATCTATACTATAAAAACTAGTATCTTCTTGATAAACAACATATGGAACTCCATCATATTTAAGTCCACGAAGTTTATATATTTCAGCTTCTTCTTTATTATAAGGTTTCTTACCTTCTGCAATAAGTTTTTTTTTAGCAAAAGCTGTTTTCCTATAATCTATTCGTTTACGTTTATTATCTTTTGGGTCATGAGTCCAACGATTTATCATTAAATCTCCTAGACCATAACCATAACTATAAGCATAACCTTCTAAACAACATTTATGAACTCCATATCGATAGAACTTAGCAACATAATCTCTATATTGTTTGAATGTAACTTCTGAACGTTTTTTGGCAAGTTTAATATAAGTATTAAGAGCATTAATCTTTCTAAGTATATTACAGTACTTTACTATTTGCATTAGCGTTATACGTTCTTCACCAGCTTTATATTTTTCTAGTTTATCATAAACTTTATTTATAAGAAGTCTTTTAGGATTATATATACCATCTATCCATTCTTGTCCATATTCTACAAGTTTAATTCCTAAAGAATTAGCAATATAAGTTATGTTAGAAAGCAAATACTGTTTTAATGAATCTCTCATTTTAACAGCTACATTATGATTTTCTTTAAATCTTTCTATATCACTATTAGCATCTTCTATATACTTTTCATAATAGTGATGGATGTCTATATCTGGAGCCATAAGTTATTAACGATTTAATAAATTATCAGTAGGAACTTCATTAGTCTCTCTAGGAACTTGAAGAAGATTACGTTTAAAGATAATATCTTTTATAGAACCTATCATATCTTCAGGAAGAAGAAATTCATTATCGTCAAAATCATCTTCGTTATCAACAGTATGTTCTGAATTATCTACTTTACTCTCATTAGTTTCTATCTCTATAGTATGAGGTAATTCAAATACAGATTCTACTACAATAGCATTAATAGTTTTAAACCATTCACAAGCATCTTCTTTAGTAAAGAAATATAGATATTCATTTATATAATCATAACAAGGAATATTACACATACCAACTAAATGAGTATAGAATCTAGCACTAGCTTCTTTAGCAAAAGGAATTTCTATATTATCATAACCAGCAGTACGAATACTTTGAAAAGGTAGATTATTAGTAAGTCTAACAGGACGAGGAAGTTTTTGTTTACTTCGTTTAATAGGACGAATATTATATTCAACACTATTATGAAAATCTCCATCAGGAACATCAATAATACTTATCTTAACTCGTTGTTGTAATCCCTTATCAACATAATGATTATTTTCATAACCGTGTCTAATAAGTTCATTACGAGTATGGATAATAGCATATTTAATATTCCGTCTTAATGGAATATTGTTAGGTTGCCCAACTGCATGAGCAATTTCAGAAATCAATTGATTAATTGATGCCATAACCAGTAATAACTTTAGTATTAATATCTATATCGACAAATATACCTTTTTAATTATTATCTCCAACACTTCCACGAAAATTTATAATTGATTAAAATGAAGAAATCGGTAGTTCATTATCACAACGAGCTACCGCTTCTCCTTTTGTATGAAAACCTTTATCAAATGTCCTTGAAATAATTCCATACTTTGCCACTACCAGCATCTTCATCTTCAAACCAGAAGTTAATCGCAGAATGAATTATCTTTTCATCTAATTGTTCTTCTGTCAGATTAGGAAACCATTGTTTATACATACGAATATAATCATGATATTGAGCATTAACTGCAACATAAACATCCCAATAAGTTATTTCACGATTAATATTAAGAACGTGTTTATCATAAATAGCCTTAGCATCTTCAACAGTAAATATTTGTCCACGACAAACTACTCCATTAGCTTTAGTATGATACATATTACTAACTTGATACATAGCATACGTTTCGTCAAAATGTTCACCTTTTGCTAGGTCAGCTTGTGGTATAGTATTAATACTATATCCAGCAATTATATCTTTAAAATGATACATATTATTTGGATATTAAAGTTTCTTTTAAAGTCTTAACATCATCAGTATCAAATTCTATTACTTTGTTTATAAGAGGAATATTCATACGAACTTTACCATTACCAATTTCAACTCCTCCAAGAACTTCAGGATATTTCTTAATTTGAGCAACAAGTAGATTATCCACAGTTTCGCTCATAATTCCTTCAACATCAATCATACCTTTTTCGTCTTGTACTAATTTCAATAACGAATCTAATTTATTAAGATTATTATTAACCACTCTAGCAATAAATGGACGAGCTATTTGAAACTTCTTAAATAGTTCTGTTACTTGTAATCGACTACGACGCAAAGGTCAGAAACGGACAAAAAGAAAAGGCACACTTACAGAATTAACTGCAAGTATGCCTTATTCAATTAGTTATCTTAAATACTCAATATCAATCGGTACATCATAAGCCTTTTCTACTACTATATTTCCGTACCTTATTCATGGTAGCTTCATCAAAATCTTTAGGACTCCAACTAAGTTCTTTGAATCCTACTTCTTTATGACCAGGAGGTATTATACCTAGTTTAACATAAGTATCAAAAGTACTAGGACTACAATGTAATATCTTCTCACAAGCATAAGTTTTACTTATTCTTTTAATACCTCTATTAAGTTTAGTAATCTAATCTTTACGTTCATCATTTCTCTTAGTTTCTTTAACATGACTTCTAGCAGCAAGTAATATAAATATCCCACTTATAATATAATAAGTACATAGTAAATTAATATCGCTTATAGGTATAACAAATATTCTATCATAAGCCACTATAAGAACATTCATTAAAGTTGCTGTTATAATATATCTATGCCATTTACAAAAACCAAATGTATAACTACAAATATAAAGCATGGCTATATTAGCAATAGAATTTCCAATAAGAATATCATATAATTCAGTAATAATATTATTAATATTATACTTGCATAATGTGTTATTAATAAGTATACCCACTAGTTGTATAGTGGGTATGTACTTAACGGATAAAACGAATAATCTCTTCATCTTATTTTTTAACTGGTCTTTTAGGTCCAGCTGTACCGATTCCTTTAGTTGGTCTACCTTTAGCCATAACTTTTGTAGTTTAATTTGTTAATTCATATAATTATCTATCTGTTTATAACCAATACCTAACTTTATAAAGATTGGTCTCATTATCCAACTCCAAAACACAGGAGCAAGAATAGCAGAATTAAGTAATGTAATTTTGTTATCATAATTTAATATAACATACATAGTACTAACTACTATAATAGATATAATTAATATTAGTCGTTTAGTCCAAGTAGGAACTTTAGCATCACCATTAACATAATCTACAATCTTTATTATTATATATGTTAGTACATTGACTATAAACATATAAGCGAAATCAAAATTATTAATTATCTTATCAATTACAACATCTAAGTAGTTCATGTTCTAGTAATTTAGAGTATTTGACATATGACACTTATAGCAAAATCTAATTATTAAAGTATATCATCTTCTTGTTTCCAATTATCATTTTGAAGTAAGTCTTCAAGTTCTTTACCACTATAAACAGGAAATGGACAAACATATTCTGGAGCTTCTATAGGTTCTCCTGTTTCATTAGGAGTCATAGAAATACTAGCAAGTTGTTCTTCAACTTCTTCCTTAAACAGCGCCTTATAGTTATCCAACTTCATAAGTACTTTACCACCTTTCGGACTTCTACGCGGAGCTAAATGCAATTCTTCAATTCGTTCAGGCAAAGCAGTCTCTAGCTTTGCTACTGTAAGTTCTACATAATCAATCATAATTCTTTTTTCTTAAATATTGGGTTAGTCATATCAATTAATTCGTCTCTTTCAAACAGGTTCTTTAGCATATTAATAGATAGTTGGTCTATGGTCTTGGTGTAGAACATGAGCTTATAGAATACTCCTTTCCAATAACAGCCTAAAGCTGAACCATCAATCATAATAGCTCCAATAGACAAACCGTTACTATCAGTTCTATAAGTTCTAATAGTTATTGCTTTTCCATTATAAGAATTTTTAGTTTCGTAGAAAAACTCTTTATTATAAACATTAGAAATATCATTAGTATTTCCAACTGTGCTACAATATTGTTTATCATCTTCAGTTCTTCCTTCACTAAAAGCACCACCCGCGTTCTATACATCAGATAACCCTTTTTGTATAAATGAAGACGTTATGTCATCTATGATTCTTAAATCAGTTCTCTTAGCAATAACCGTAAAATCAGTCACAGCAGGAATAACAGTATTAATGGCATGGTCTTCTACTCCGTCTAATAGTAAACCGTTATCATCAGTATATCCACTTTCACTATTATAAGCAACATTCTTAACCTCTAGTGCATTAGCAACGTCTTTACTTAGTCAGCAATAAGATTCCTATCTGTATCAGTATTCTTCTTACCATAAGCATCATAATAATAATTCGGACTTTCCACGTGGTCTCCTTCAATACTCATAACCTCGTTTAGCTCCTTTATTTCTTCTTCATCAGGCACATCGGGGAAGAGCATAAATTCGTACATAGACATATCTGCAAAGCCGCTATTTAAAGCATCGGAAGTTCTACTAATACAAACGTCTCTCTCATCACTTAAATCTAAATCCTCGTAAATACCTGTAATATTATGAGTGATACCTTCTAAATCTTGAACTAATATAGATTCATTCTTTATTCCATTTATATAAGTGACTTTATTATATGGTTTATAAGCAACAAGTGGTAATTGGTCTCCTGAAATTGAAATTCCAAGTCCACGCCAATTAATACGTTGGTCATATACCATAGCGACGTTATTCTTATATCTCCAATTCACTTTCATAAGTAAAGCTTTACCCCCATGCTTAATAGTAGGAATAATAATATGGTCATCCTTTCCATCAAAGCGAATACTACCGTCCTCATTTGCTCCACTTTCTTCCGTGTAGGCGAAGTTATTCAATCTACCATGATTCCCTTTACCTGTCAAGTCCGGAATGTATCTTAATATCTTGTAGCTGGAGTTTGGAATCCTCAACCTATTAGGTGACAGGATACAGTTCGGCTCATTAGCTTTTAGGTAGATACGTGCATTATCAAACACCATAGACTTCTCTATCTTTATGATAGTGTTTGGGTAAAGCGTTACACCATTATACCGTGTATCGGATACAGTATATAGCTCCGGTAAAAGGTTGGCACTTCCTGCAAAGACTATATCATTGCCTACTTTCAACTTATCTCCCCAAGTGATAGTTTTTTTACCATCTTGTTTTAGATTAATTATTGCTGGATAAGGCTGAACAATATCTTCGTATCTGATGTACTCGTCAATGGCATAGCTTATCTTCTGAGGGCTTTTGGTTATTGGGAAATTTGCGTAATAAGCTCCATTAGGATCAATATGTAAATCTGTATATCCAACTCCATTAATAGTTATCTTAGATACTTCATCTATTCCGCTAGGTTGAATATAAACTGTGACAGTAATTCCTTCTTGCAAATAGATCCCTGTTTTGTTGATAGATTTATTATACAACATAGTTGAACCCTGAGTTATCCAAATATCGTTATAAGGAACATTTCCAGATATAATAGGTCTAAACTCCACCATATCCGGATACAGCGTACCCAACTTATACCTCTTTAACTGACGCTCTAGCAGGAACTCGGAAAGGGAGTAAGGGAAAAGCAAGAAAGACCAAAGAGCTAGTTTGCTGTATTTATCTTCTTCTCCTAATCTAGCCATATATAATGGATTGTTGTCTACTACGTTGCCAGTAATAAGTTGAATTCCATTATTTACATATTTAGATTGATAGCTAATAAATCTTTGTACATTAATTATTCTGTCAGTATTTCCACCGAAACTAAACGCTTGTTTTTTACAATCAAATCCAAAAGCCCCTTTTGCATAGTTATAACTTCTAGTAGCTACACCACCATTAGCATTATCAATTAATCCGTCCAATATCTCTCTATCAGCTACTACCGTATAATCCTTGTATATTGGAAGGTTTTCTACTTTACCGTAATCGCTTACACTGTCAGTCTGCCAAGCCCCTTCATCATTGATACCGCTCTCTTTGTTCCAAGCAGAGTTGTAAATCTTCATATTATGCCCGTTGCCGGAGAAGTCCACAAGCTCATCATTGAAAGAAGCGTGGTTCTCATTGGTGATGCCCTGCCGGATGGTGTCGTAGATGATATCCGGTTTAACATACTTGTCCAAATTGAAGTAGGATATTACCTGATTGATTTGGTTGGTAGTTAATGCTTTGTTGGCTATAAAAGTCCAATAGACGGCTGCAGAAGAAACATTAGTAGGTATTCCATCTCTAAGATAACCTTGAATAGAAAATTCTCTACCTATTAAATTATCTGCTGTTTCAGATCTAGTAGTATAATCATTATTATCTCCTAATATATTATTAATAATACTTGTCGGAGTATTATTAATATTAGTAGCACTATAACCAAATATACCTGTTTTACCTTTAGCTGAATCAGCTATATTGTTTATAGTCATATAACTTGTACCGACAGCACTATTAAAATAAGTATGTAAATTATCTATAAAAGAAATCATACTTACAATAGTATATGGTTGATTATTACTTCCAACAATGTCAATAAAAGATTTCTGACTTACTATCATATCATCTTTACCGTCAGTTACTAATGCACCTTCGTATAGGGGAACAAATTCTAAAGTTATATTACAAGAAGTATTAGCTTTACTAGCTGAAAACGAATGCCATGATAATTCATTAGGTACTACTACTGTATTAATACCATTATATAATCTTATATTCTTTTTTGCAGTAGTATAACTAATATATACATCATCTGTACTTCCGCTAACTTTTATCTTAAAAGTGTTCCAATAAAGAGCTGAATCTTCTTCTGTCACACTATGGTGAATACCTGTACTGTTATCTAAAACAGCAGTAATTGTTATTTTAGTATTACTAATTTCAGAGTATTTAAAACGATTAGATAAAGTAAATAAACTGAAATCTTCTATATATCCACCATACCCGCTATTAAGCTTATACCCAAAGTTCAATAACTCCAAATCACCACCCTTATCCTCAATTGTATTCTTAATGATATTACGGGTAGGGCTTTCATTTGTATTTTGGTCAAACTTCCAAAGTCCGACTATACTATCACTAATAAGAGGGTCTATATAAGACCCTCCACCTTTATCTCGTACTTGTTTAAAACAAATACCATTTCCTATTCCTATTGCACTTTTAGAACCCATATTGTAATGTATCAGCAGGTGCGTTATTTACTTGATTAACTATCTCGACATTCCATCCTGGATATAATACAGTAGTAATAGCTGCTGTTTGCCCAGCAGGTATTATTTCTACTTCAACATTATCTTCTGTAATATTCTTAATAAGAAATGGTTGTTTTTGTTTACTAATAGTTATATTAAAATTTCCTAATGGAATGGCTCCCATATGAGCAACTTGAAAGTTGGTAACAAATGTACCACCACTATATACTTGATTATGTTCCATATCTATTATGTTTTAACTTGGTTTAAATTCTGTTCCTTTTATAGTATAAGAATAAATAGTATTTCCGTTAGCAATTACTTTTAAATTAACACTAAAATTTCCTGTACCTTCTCTATTATAATCATTTACAATAAAATAAGGACACACTACTATTCCAATATTACCATTATATGTTAATTGACCTAAAACACTATCGTCTTCTTCTACTTTGAAATTAAAACTAAAATTAGTACTATTTGATTTAGGGACAAAAGTAACATCTTTATCTAATTCATCATCATAAGGAGTAAAATCAGCATTATACCATTTAATTTGGTTTGTTTTAAAATATCCAGCAATATTATTTTCTTTTCCTTTATATATTAATCCTATCTTACATCCAACTGCCATATCACAATAATATAGAGATGGTTTGTCAATAGTAACAATTAATTTATTTATTGCAGTAAGTTGATTATTAAGAAATAATCCTACAGGATTATAATATCTATTAATACCATATCTCATATTAACGTTTGCAGGACTTGTCATAATATCCATTGGTATTACAGTGTCTCTCCAAACATTTTCTTCTTGATATTTATATAATATAATATTTGTTATAAAATCACTAGCCGTTTCTGTTTGATAATAATACATAGCCATCGCTCTAGCAAACTTCTTAAATCCTATAGCTACACTACTAGACCAATTTTGATTATTATCCTCATAATTTCTAGTTACAAATTGCCATGCTATTTCAGCAATATATTTCTTATTTTCAACAGTATCATAAGCAGGATTTATATATTCCAAAGGAACTTTAAAATCAATATCTACTGAACCATCTATTAAACTTTTCATTTGTCCAGCAAATGGATAAATCTTATGATATTCAGCATAATATTCTCCAGATTCATCACTACAATAATTATGAGGGTTAAATATATGTAGAGGTAAGTCAGGTTTATTAGATATAACTCTAATTTTGAATCCAGTACCATCTTGACTAAAAATAAACCAATTACCCTTTTCAGTTTCTTCTCCATCATTAGTTACTATCTTCATTCCATAAACAAAAGGAGTATTTATATTAGAGACGTTCTTACCTCTAGCCAATGAATAAACATATCTAGCATTTGAATCAACACTATATTCATATTGCTTAATATGTATTATATGTTTTACTTTTTTAGAACCTACATATATTGGCATACTATTCAAATATTAAATATTCTGTATTATCGTCAGGGTCAGCAAGATTTTGATAATCTCTAAGACTAATAGGTTTTTGAATTACAGGAGGATTATTAAATGTATATAAAGGCATAACATAACAACTACCTAATATAGTAATCGGTTCTACATCCACATTATTACGGTTAATTAAAAATCCTTTTGCAATTCTTACATCAAGATTTAATATATAATGATAACTTCTTTTATAAAAACTATCTATTTCAAATCTTAATTTATAATAGATTATACTACCGTCATTTGTACCACCATATTTAATTACTCTATAATTATTAAGTAATTGTTCACCGTCGCTTAATGTATTATCCTTTACTATAATTCTAGAAATATTCTTATAAACATCAAACGTTTGATTACCATTAGAATCTCTATCTGTAAGATCTATATTACATATATTTATAACAAAATCTCTTAGATTAGCAGGAACTATTATTGGCGCTTTTTCAACTATATTTTCTTCATGTGTTTGAAAATTAGTAGAAAAATTATCATATATAAGTTCCATAAACTTATCAAGTTCGTTAGACTCATTGACTTCATAATTAGTTATAATATGAACACAACGTTCAACAGGGAAAGAAGCTGTATATCCAAACGCATCATAATTCTTATTGTTCTTTCCTTTGAATCTTACTATTTCATTAGCGTTACCACTATATCCATATACTGTACCGTAAGGCATTTTATCATAATCATAATTATAAGGATAAATATCTTTAACTTTCCAATATGTTCCTTTTATACTATTACATCTATATATTCTAATACGACCATCATAGAAAGGAATATGAAAAGTTAGATAATCAATATCTTCTGCGGCATCTCTACTAACCCATACTTGATAATAACCATAGTTATGAGTAAGAGCACTAGGAGAATTTCCACTATCATAGAAATAAAATTTAGTACGCATAGGTACTTCAAAAAATCTTTTAATTTTTGATAATTCAGCAGCTTCTTTTTCCGTACAAGGTTTATTATCAACAATAAAATTAAAATTCAATTCAGTACTAGGTATAAGATATTCTTCATTTTCTGTAATACTAAATACTTTCTCTTTAGTAAAAGCTCGAAGTTTATCTTCATCTTTATTATATATTATTTTGCCTAATGCCGCTTGTCTCTTCCAAGAAGTACCTTCTATTTGTTGTATATCAAAATTTCCAAGATTAAATTGACCGTCAAAAATAAGATTAGGTTCTTCATTAAAAGTATTATTTGCAAGGAACTTAACTAAGTCATAATGTCCTATAATTTTATATGGTTCGATAACATTAAACACAAATCCTGTCATAGTTCCACCAGCAAATAATAATCCACTTTTAGTTCCAACATTAATACTATCTTTATTAGTAGCAACAAAATCATACTTAACTACGCATAATACATTAGGCTTTTTCAAAGCTTCAATAGAAGCATCATCTAATTCTAAATCGTCGGCATTTATATCTTTTGGTCTTAGAATATAAAGATTATTTCCTGGAATAGTTTTACCGTCACCTAATTGAAGTTTGTTATTAACAGTGATAATATCTAATCCATCAGGATTATTAGTTACACTAGCAATTTCATTTGTTACAAGATTAATATCTCCTCCGGTTAATGTAATCCAATTATCGGCGTTACAAAATTCTTCATCTTCTATTTTGTTAGAATTATATATAAAAGTAGCAGCTTTATCTGTATCAGTTTTTAATTCTGCTCGTACAATATAAGTAACTTGTCTCCCTTTAGTTCTAAGAGCTTCCGGAACTACCTTCATTGTTGTAGCAAAATCTTTATTAAATTCTACATAAATAGCATTATAACTAGCTAATATTTCATCGAGATTTCTATCTCCATTTTCATCAATAATAGCTTGTATATAAGTAATAGGATAGACAGTATACTTTTCTCCTGTAGCTTCATCTATCTTAATTAATTTTCTTATTTTATCTTTAGATTCCATATTATAATTATATATTATATAAGTTCTTCATCTTCATAAACTCTATTGAGAGAGTTTGGTTCAGCATTATATTGTTTAGCAGTTTCTGGATTCATCTTAAACACAAGTTTATTAGTCGATTTATCTCTACTAACAAAAGCTTCATATTTATTATGTTCACCGACTTTGACAATTATGCTAGGTTCTTCCTTTGCTGTTCCCCCGTAGAGGATGTGAAGTTGTCCTTCTATATAATCCATCAATAACTTCGCTTCCTTCTCTCTACCAAGCTTATAACAAGCAACTGCACTATTAAACATAGTAAAACAATCAATAAGTCTCTTATTAGAATCTTTACAACTAGACTTACAATCTTTCAACATATCAATTCCTAAATCAGCCATAGCTAAAAGTAGTTTATGATATACAAAAACATATTGTGCAGGTATTAAACAATAAAGCCAGTCTACGTCTACTTCTACATTTTCAGCAGCTTCGACATAAACTGGTGTAATACTATTAGGCTGGTCAGTAAGACCATTCCTAGATTTATTCTGTATAAGTTCTTCTTCCATGATTATGTATTAAGAAGGTTAGTAATATTATAATAAATAACATCAAGATTAGCTATTTGCTTACTATCATATATTTCTATTTTATCATAACAATTAAATAGATACATAGTCATAACATTAATAATATCTTTATATTCCGGAGTTACAAATCCATTATCATTAAGTTTAATTTTATTAATACTAGCAGCAATTTGTTTTTCAATAAGACTATCTCGTTGAAGTCTTTTCATTGTTATATCGTTTCGTCTATTCATATCATTTATTAAAACATTTATTATAGACGTAAGTAGAATAATCTTCAATCCTTATAGAAAGTTTAATATCCATAGTATTAATCTTATCTAATGTATTAAGACCATCATTAAATATAATAGATTCTATGTCTTCTATAAGTTCTTGTTTCCATTCTTCTTTCATAGCAGTAGATGGATGTTCATCATTAACTTGATATAACGCTAAAGTGCTATATACTTTATAATATTCGTTATTAACAAGATGTAATATATTAGATTTTATAATATCAGCTTTAATATCAATATTATTATTAATAATAGTTTCTTTAGCATAATCATAAAGAGCTTTATTAAGAGAAGTAAATGAAAGTTCTATTGCTATTCTACATTTCTCTTTATCTTTTTGAGTTATCTTAGAAGTTATATTATCAATAAAAGCAACAGTCCTATTTATACTAGATGTTATATGTTCAAGATTAGAAGCAGTTTTTTCTATAAACTTCTCAGTAGTAGATTTCTTAGCACTATCTATATATTTATATACTAGTATAAATACTGCAACAGTTATCAGAGAACTGATACCTTGATTTAGAGCAATCTCTATTAAATCATTCATGGATAGAAACAATAAAAGGTTGCTATCAATATTACATAACATAATACTAATAACAACCTTAAATTTATTTACTTAAATATTTAATAGTGCTTACACTAAAGCATCAAGGATTGTTTTAAGTGTAGCAATTGCTTCTGAATTAGTAGGATAAGCAATTTGAATAATCTGATGAACAACTTCATCACGAGTCTTCATATCTCTCGGTTCAGCAAAACGAATAGTATATACTGTAAATCCTGTATCAGCTTTGTCAGGTTGTGCCAAAGGATTCAATGGATAAGCTGGATAAAGTCCAGCAAATTCATCATAAGTATATTCAAATCCTGCATCAGCAGCAGCTTTGTTAGCCATTTCTTTAATAGCAGCAGCATCATTAATTGCAGGAAGTCCGGCAGTGGTAGTTGTTACAGCAAGACCTTGAAGTTCGTCAGCAAGAACAATCGTATAAGGTTGTCCAGCTTTCTTAGCTGTAATAGTAATCTTACCTTCAGTTTCAGTATCAGATACAGCACTAACTCCACTACCAACAGTATTCGCATTAATATGAGCAGCAATCTTGTCAGCTATATTCTTTACTGTATCATTCTTACCAGCATGAATTGTAGAAGTCCATTTATTACGTTCATTGAACTTAACACCGTTCTTTACAATAATTACTGTATAATCTGAACTAGCTTCTACAGAAGCAATAGTAAAGCTAGCCAAGAATGTAGTTGCAGCTCTATATATACTTACACTATAACTCAAATCCTTCTTGTAAAACGGGAAGACAATCTGTCCAAGTTCCGAATTAGGATTCTTCCAAGTAATCATTCCTCTGTCTTTAAGACCAGCAGCAGTAACAGCATCTGTTACAAGAGTTTCAACACCATCGTTTAAATACGAAATACTAACTTGCCCAGCAACAGTCAAAGGAACTGCGGTAGGATAGGCAGCGCTAGCGGCTAGAATAAAGTTTCTCATAAAGCCTATAAATTTTTAATTAATGATTTAGTTATTGACCTCCGTCAGAACTTTGTTTAGCACCTATACTTTGAAGATAATAATTAACTGCGTCTGTAACTATATCTTTATGTAAATATTCAGGCAAGTCACAATTTACACTGTTATCTGGATTATCTTCATCAAGTATAACCACATTAGGTTTCTTAATATAAGTATAAATAATATTTCTCGGTTTAGTCGGAGAATCACTTGTTCCTGTGTAAATATCAACAACAAGATTTGCTTTATTACCATTAACCGTTACAACAGGATACCGTTTAGATGGTCTATTACAAATATCGTCAAGCGCATCAAAAAGAGATTCACGTTCTACAAGTCTACAATGTACAACATCGGTATCAGAATATACACAATCGAATCCAGTATAAAGATAAACATTATTACTATCTATAATAGTAGTATAAGGTTTAAATCTAGTACCATTTCCAACTATATCAGTTTCTTCAACAATACCTTGTGTATAAAGAGTATATAGACCGTTAATCGGACTTACTTTAGCATTATCTCTAGCTACCTTATCGGAAAAGCTCGTTCCAACATTCTGACGAAGTATGGAACGAGCTTTCGCATTAATGGCAAAGTTAATGCAAATATCTATATTTTCAGAGAAGATAGCACGGGTCTGTTGAACACCCATTTGCTGTCCAAGTTCTCTGAACGTTATGTGCATCTCCTCTATTGTCATGTTAGATATACTTTAGTTTATTCTTAAACGCAGCCAATACATTTTCGTTTTCGGGATTCTTAGCCCAAGCAATAGCTTCTTTCATATTAGCACCAATAAATTCTCCATCTTGTGTAGTAATGTTCTGATTGAATTGAGAACGTATAAATTCACCACGAGCAATAAGGAGTTCAATAAGAGATTTAATTCTAAGGTCTTTGTCTTTAACAATACTGTTAAATTTAACAGGTTCACTAGTACTAAATTTATCTAATTGACTTTCTTTATCTATTCTTTCTGAAAGAAGTGAATTAACAATAGGCAATCCAGTTACAACACAATATTGAATATATACTGCATCGAACATTTCATCATCTCCAATAACTTCAATATAGTTACGTTTAGCATTGTTAATCTCCTGACGAAGTTTCTGTTGACGTTCTTTATCTTTAGCGTCATCTTTCAAATAGAATCTTACAAACGGGTCACAATTAATAAGCGCAGTATCTTTTGCAATATCTCTATATAAAAGACAATGACGATAAAGGATATAATCAGTAATATTAACGGGACTACCAACAGCATATTGTTCTGATTCAAGATTATTCAAATCATTAATCTTAATAGCAAGAGCAGCTCTAAGGTCTTTAGTAGACTGTTTATTAGCTTTCTTATAAGCCATTTCGATTTTTTCTTCACGAGCCTTAAATATAAAGTAATCACGTTTATGATTAAATCTGAAAGAACAATCAAAAGTAACTCCAAGTTCATTAACAGGAACTTGTATGTTATTTAAATACTGTTTAAGACGAGTAACAAAATTCTCATTGTTAACAGATATACCAAGCAATTGCGGAAAGTAAGCTTCAACTTCAGCACGATTAGAAGCAAGAACCTGTGAACTACGAATAGAACTACCTATATAATCTCTTTTCTTAGGAAGGACTTTATCGTTCACTTTACGATACAAAGAATAATTCTGTATCAAAGATACAGTAATACTTCTTTTATATGTAAATGGTCTATCTAGTTCTTCTTCCTTTTGTTCTTTACTAGTAAGAACTTTATCGGCTTTAGGCGCTTGGTCATTCTCATCATTCCCTACGGGGGAACTTCCCGTTACTCCGGCAGTATTTGCAGCATTTACAGCTACTTCTACTTTACTACCTCCAGTTGTACCAAAATCCATATTAATTTCTTTTTAATGATTAATTACAATACACACTCTAACATGAACATCTTCGTGGAGTTATCAACTTGTAAACCACGTGTTCCTTTTACTTCAAAACGGCTCATATCAATTTCCGTAGAAATAAAGTTGCTATCAGCTACTCCCCATGATGCCGGAACATCAGTCATACCCTTGAGTACTTTAGCCTTGTAGATTTGCCCTTTTTGGCGCACTTGTCGAACGTTCGGGCGTCCCTTGTAGAACGAGAAGTCGATAAAGCAAGCTTGGTGAGAAGGCATCGGATAACCCGTTCTAGGATGGATATATCCGTTCTGTTTTGCAGCTTCTGCGACTGTACCCTTATCGAAGTACGAACAGTGCTTAGCGGTAATCGTATGACCGTCAACAGTCTTATATTTACGGAAATAAGCACCGTATTCAAGATTATCTCCACTACCTTGAATTTCCTTTTCTCCAAGCGGTGTCAAGAATCCATTTTCTTTCGCATCAAGTTTCATAGCTTCATCGAAATCTTCAAGGAATCCTTTACCACCCATAAGAACGATATTCATTTTGCCTGTATCTGTATCACGATTCAGTACATCTCCTACTGTTCTCTTAATCTTATTCAGAGTCAAATATTCACCATAAGTATCGTAGTTAGATTCACGGCAGATTTCCAACATACCAGCTGTATGAGGAATAGGTTTACCATTATCACGGTCTTTAAGAGTAATAGTTCCGTCCGGCATACGATTGTATTGAGAAATCCAAAGAGCTTCTTCTCCCATAACTCTCATATGGATATTGAATTGACGCATCTCTTCATTAATCCACAAACGACTCTTACCACCATCTGTACCTTCAAATTCATATTCAGTGATAACATTAGCTAAGTTACCAGCTATTTCTTTACTATGACGATAAATTTCAAGCTGACTTGTCATTTTACCTGGTCCCATAGTATTAGAACGGTTACCCTTAGAATATGATTCAGAAACTGTCGGACGAGTCATTGACCAATACTTACCTTTACTCAACAGGTCTGGGTCAACATAAGCCTCAGGATTAACTCCATCAAGTTTCAGAATATAACCATATCCATAAGCTGATTCTCCTAAGTCTTTTTGAATACGAACAGAAGTCTTACCATCAGGAGCAATCAAACCATGTTGTTCAATAAACCAATGAGTAGAGAAATGAACTTCAAATTCAGTTCCTCCAAGTCCCGGTTTAGTAACCGCAACATTGAAGTATGTTACAAAGTCTGTAAACTTCATACGTCCCATTGTTTTCCAAGTCCACTGAATAGTATCAATATCTTTGACACCAAGAGAACCTTGACCTTCTGTCATAAAAGTCAATGGAAAACGGTCATCGTCCATTCCATAATTATATGTAAGAAAACTGTTAATTTCAACAGGTTTCGTCAACTGCAAATTAGCGATAGATTCTTCATTAGAATAACCTCTATCATCATAATTTCCAGTACTAATTACACGCATTTTATACATACACGTAACAAAATTTAGTTATTGATTAATAGCCAAAATCTGTATTACCTCCTTTTGGCTTATTAGAGGTTGGCGGAACTATGCGAGCTGTACGTCTGCTATTATCTTTAGCTACAAGTCGAAGTTTTTTAACTTCTTGGTCTTTAATTGCTAAATTAACTAAGTCAGCATAGCTACCACCAGTGAATCGAAGATATGCACGAAGTAGTGAATCGTCTCGTCTTTGTTCGGGAGTCATAGCAGCTAAGTCATTATTATAACGACTATTACCATTTTCATCTACTTGATAAACGTAATTAAAAAAGTCATTAGGAGTAGCAGCTATTTTCTTTCCATCTTTATTAATAATAATAGTTTCCGGAATCTCATAACCAGCAATCTTACGACTTTTAATTGTTTCTTGAACTCCTGTCCAATAAGCAGTTTCTTCTTGTTGCTGACGAATAGCAGCTTCTTTAGCTTCTTGTGCTATTTGTTCTTTATAAGCATTATCTGCATCTACCAAACCTTGTAGTTCTTCTTGTGCAGTAGCGAACAAAATTCCTTTATCTTTAAGATATTGAATATATTCATCTACATTACCACGTCTATCAAACTCTCTAAAACTTTCACGAATAATAGCTTCTTGTTGTGCTATATTCTTTTCATCAATAGTTATATTACTTCTATCTTTTACTTCTCCAAATCCTTCAAGAGAATTACCATTAGCAACATAATAGTTAAGAACATCTTGTATAATAGGATAAGTTTCAATAAGTCTGTTTACACCAGCTTCTGCAAGCTCATCTTCTCTTTGTTCTATAACCGAATCAATATAAGCAGCAACACCTTCAGGAGTATTGTCAAATTCAACAGGATTACCATCTTCTCCAACAATATCTATACCAAGATGTTCTTTAATAGTATTAATACTCAGTTCTGTATTGTCGTTATTGTCGACATCAAAACCTTTAATAAATTCTTGTACATCCTTAGCTTCTTTAAAGATATTACCATCTTTATCAATTAAGTTACCATCTTTATCAACGGTATAACTATCATCTCCTACTTCAATAACCGAACCTTCAACAAGTTCAACATCTCCGTCTTGAGAACCAGTATCTTTATTACCGTCTCCATTACCACCATTATTATCTACAGTAGCATTACCTCCATTGTTATTATTATCATCAATGTCTGTAATATTACCATCACCTGTACCAGCAATATCTTGTTTGCCAGTATCCAAATCTGTTACTGTATCACTAGCACCACTATTTGCAGTAGTTTGATCACTAGTACTTCCATATCCAAAGTCAGGCATATATCTTTATGTTTATTGGTTAATACATAGCAAATATAATTTCTATTTGTTCCACAACTAATACTTGATTCTCTAGTTAGTCCTATACCTATTTAATTTTTATATCTATTTAATTGCTGCTATCGGTCTGATTCTGATTTGATTTGGTGATCGATACACATATAGACCTATAATGCTTGCTCACTGTGAGACAAAAAATCTTATCGTGAACAATTCATCGGATTAAGCCGAAAGTCCTTTGTAGCTCAATTCTGCGCCCCGTAGAGGATATGATGAAATGTAAATATAAACGAAAAAGCCTGCTACTACCTTCACAGGCAATAACAGGCATAATAACAACCGAATCGCAATCTAATTAAACAACTATATTATTTCTTAGTCTTTGGTTTATCAAATCTATTCTTATTTTCTTTTGCAACTTTAAGTTTAATATCACTATCATACATTTTAGCAGCAATTTCTTTATCTTTGGCTTGAGCTTCAAGATATATCCTTTCTCGTTCCATACCTATCTTTTGTTGCTCAAGATTATTAGAAGCTTCTTGCATACGTTGTTCAGCAGCAGCTTTAGTAGCATCACTAAGACCATTATCAAAGCTCATAATGTTAGCATTAGCTTTAATCATTTCTATTTCACTATCTAGATATTTCTCTAATTCGAGAGTTTGTCTATCTTGTTCACCTTTAGCTGCAATTTTATCAAGTTCATATTGTTGTAACATTTGTGCATTTTGTGCATCAAGTTGTTTCATTTGTTCTTCATGTTCTTGATTTAATTCAGCTAGTTTATCAAGTTGCTTTTTAATTTCCGCAGAGTTTTCTCCTTCAATAGCAGCAGCAGCCATTCTCATATCTCCATTTTGAGCAGCACTAAAAGCTAATTCTCTATATTGCTCAAGTTTCTCTTTTTCTCTTCCAGAGAGTTTACATTTAACTACATAATCAGCAAGTATATGAGTATTAACGTCAAGAGACATATAACGAATTTGATTATTATCATCTCGATAAGAAGTATTAAGTCCGTCTATCCAAGCTAATTTAGAATAATCAATATCTCTATTATAATCATGTTCTCGCATAATATCAAACATAAACTCAACAATAACACTACCCATAGACCCACGAGCAATAGCTTCTTTGGTAGTACCTTTACCGGCAGATGTAGCAATCTCTCCATAACGTTGAGGAGTCATATCTACTTGATACATTGCTTTCTGTTCATTAGCTGTAATAAGATTTGTTAGTTGAGTAATATAATCTCTTGTATCTGCATTCAACATACGAATCTGTCCAGCTTTTAACATACCAGCGTCATCAGTATCATCAATATAAAGTACTCCATCAGCAGCCATTTTATATATAGTATCTTCCGGATATTTGCCAAGAAGAGAACGGGCAATAAGAAGTACATTAAGTTTGTTTTTAGCTATTGTCATCTCTCTATGATAAGCAACTATATTACCAAATACTTGATAAGGTAATAAAGTGCTTATAATACTAAATCTACCATAACCTGGAATAAGTTCCATTAAACCGTTATATGGAAGTTTACCATTACGATTATAAGCGATAGGTCTATATTTATAAGGATAAATAGCTGTATTACGAGTACCTATACGAACTGATTCATATACTTGTGGTTCCCATACCCATTCAATACTAATATCTCCAAGTTCAGGATTTAATACATATTTCTCATCAACTATAGTTTCAGTGATAAAACCATTAACTTGAGTTTTAAGAATACCTCGTTTTGCTTCTCCTCTCCAAACAACGTGCCATACATCATAAAGACCATTATTCATATCTCTAGCCATAGGACGGTCATCTTGATATTTCTTACGTTCATCTGCTGTAAACTTACCACAAACATCTTTATTATAAGAATAGTATTTATCAAAATTAAGAAGAGCACGTTCTCCAACAGTACCTACTGTATCTCTAGCATAGAAAGTATTAAGAAATTCAATTTGGTCTTTATCTAGATAATCAGCAAATTCATCCATTATTTGTTGATAACTAAGTTTACGACGTTCAGCAAACATATCATAATCTTCTACAAGTAGATTATCATTAGGTACAGGATAAGCATCACGAACACTTACTACACGTTTTATAAGTTTGTTGCCAGCAATTTCAGTATATGTATAAGCTCTACCAAACGATACAAATTCAAAATAAGCTCTAATATAAAGTGCTAAATCATCAGTTAAATCACGAATTACATTAAGAAGTCTTTGTCCTTGAATAGTAATATCGTCAATATAATCTTCATTAAACTTCTTAACAAATTCTTCTATATTAATAGCAGTAGAAGGATTAAATTGTTCAGGTTCGTTACCTTCATTAATAAATTGTTGATAAGCTCTTTCTATTTCTCCCGCTATTGCTTCTTCTGCAAGACCCATAAGTTCTTGATTAAGTTTTGCGTTTTTAGCTAAAACAACTTCGGGATTATTAGCTCCTACTATAAAATCATGAGGAGCTTTAAGATATTCTCCAACGAATCTCCTAATAACTCCGCTCATCATATCATAGTTTCGCATTGTAGCAGGAAAACGTTTATATTTATCTTTAGTAGCATTATAAGGATTAAGAGCTTTACGATAATATTCTTCTGGTATATTACCATGAAGTATATCAAGCATTTCATCTACATCACCATCTTCTTGAGAATCTCTAATACTTTGTGCTAAAGCTATAACTCCATCGCAACAATTAGCATACCATTCAGCCTGTTGGCGTTCTTCATAACTAACCCTTTGAGAAGGGAAGTAATTTCTAGGAAAAGGATAATCCATAACTTCTTATTTAATTTAAAACCATTCACGTTCCATTATACTTTGTTGGTCTTCCGTATCTTCAATTTTCTTACGAGAAGCCAATTCAATCCTACCTTTAATATCAATACTTTTCCAATATATCCCAATTAATAACATTTCGGATACTCGGTCAAAGTTTCCCATAGTATTCCATTTCTTAATCTCTAATATAGCTTGATAATCATATATACGATGAAACATATATACAGGTTCACCATTTTCATCTTTACCAATTTCTGTCCAAAGGAACTCTTTAAACAGTCGTAGAGCATCAAGTTTTCTAGTACCTTCTGTTATAACATAACCATAAGTACTACTTGTTTTTTCTTTTATAGTGGCATCCCAAACATAAAGAGGTTCATGCGCTAAATATCTAAGCATTTTCCATTTCTTAAAGTTAGATACAGTTTCACCTCTATTGACTTCCGGTATTCCAGTTCCAACAGCATTATACCATATACATAACATAAGAAATATATAATCAGCTTCTTCTAGTTTCTCAGGACGACCATAATAAGCAGCACACATTTTAAGTTTATAACCGTTCCGGTCACTAGGCATTTCCCAAACATGAATGCTATTATGAGAATGTCTATCAGTAATTTCATTTTTATCTTTATCAATACCGACAGGGTCATAAGTAACAGCATAAGTTCCAGGTTTAATCTCACGAACACGTTTATCATTAATATAATATTCATCATATTCGGGAGCAAACCAAACTCTTACACAACCATATGGGTCTTCATTACCTTTACGAGGAACTCCTTGAATCCAATCATAAACCTTAGCATTTGGGTTTTCAGCTTTTATACGAGCATTACTTTTAAATACTATATTGCCAGCTTCATTTCTAAATAATTGTCCATCTACATAAAATTTATAACTATTATCTACACGAAGTTTTTCTTCCCACATATTAAGTTTCTCTCCAACAAATATGTTTTCACTTGCAGTACTAAATGATTCAGCAGGGAATAAAGCTCTTTGTCCAATATAGCCAAGATAATCAGAAAAAGATTTAGCATCTTTTTTCTTCTTAGCTCGTCCACGAGCAGCAATTTTAAGACCTATTTCTATATTACTATTACCCCATTTATCAACTCCTGGTACTCCATCTATAACACCTTCTATGCCCCAAGCAAATGATTTAAAGAATCCACAAATCTCAGTACGAGCGTCTTTATCCCATACATTTTCAAAAGGTATAAAATTATAAGCAAGAGGATTATAAAAGTTCTGTTCAAATATTTGCATATTAGTAGCAGTAGCAGTTCCCCAAGCAACTAACATACCGGTAGTAATATCTCCGACAGTCATCGCAGGTTCAGTAACTTTCATAAATTCGTCAAAATTCTGCATGGTAGATAACTCTTCTACATTAACTCCAACAGCATCTTTACCAATAGCACAGTCAGGGTCGTTATTTGCAGATACACTAATAAGAGAACTTTGCCAACTATCTT
>OLVT01000215.1_pt1 | contig 69204 bp, 58 predicted proteins | sample 1673241 | NCBI WGS metagenome assembly OLVT01 (sample SAMEA3178936, study PRJEB25190) | human gut metagenome | biome: human gut; feature: human-associated habitat; material: faeces | place: Austria | collected 2013
CTATGGACAGAGAGGATGCCAAGGAAATACCGATCATTGCAATGACAGCAAATGCATTCACAGAGGACAGAATAAGAGCAAAAGAAGCAGGAATGGATGAGCATATTTCCAAGCCTGTTGATGGGAATTTACTGGTAAAGGTAATTCATGAATTGTTGAACTAGCGGAAAATAATTTCAAATGGGAGATTCGTAATGAAAAAGAAAAAATGGAACAGAGTTTTGGCTGTACTCTTAATGATGGTGATGAGCATATCGCTTCTGTCAGGCTGTGGCAGCAAAAATGCGGAAAAAGAAGATGCAGAAACCAATGAACTGAACAGTGGCATGAATTCCATTGATTACAATGCAATTTCAGATCAGTTAACTATAATTATGGTCGCCTTTAAAGAAGGATGGATACATCGGGATCATTGGATATTTTGACAGTTAAGTTTTTTTAAAGAGAGGGTAGCGTATGGATGATTTTAAAAAACTCACAGAACAACTTTTGAAAATATATATTAATGCCGGATCAGTAAATAATCTTGGTATAGAAAATTATTTTGATGAAAATATCAGTCTGATTGGAACTGGGAAACATGAGTTATTCACGAATCTGCATGAGTTTTTAGAATCATTCAAATTTGATGTAAAACGAAGAGGAAAAATCAGACTCGAAGTAAGAAATTTACATCAGGAAGAAGAAAGACTTGATGGTGACCATGTTCTTGCACATGGAACAGTAGATTTTACTGGTCTGTTTAAAGATGGTTCAATCTGTTTTGAAATGGAGACAAGATTTACGATTATCTATAAGTGGACGAATGGAAAATGGCTGGTTCAGCATCTGCATCATTCAACACCGGATCTGGAACAGATGGACGGTGAAGAGTTCCCTCTCACATTGGGGAAGCAGATCAAAAAAACCCGGCAGGCCCTTCATGCATTAGGTACTGCTTATTATCATATCTCAAGGCTGAACTTAAAAACAAAGAAGATAGAACTTGTCAAAAGATCTCGAGAAATGGATATGGGTATTAAAGAGAATACTGCAGATTGGGATCCTCAGTTCAAGATTATCGAAGATATTATAGCAGAACCATTTGTGCAGAAGTATATGGAATTTTTTGACATACAAACCATGGCGGCACGTCTTCATAATAAAGAATCTATGTCTTCCGAATTCAAAAAGAAGGATGGATCATGGTTTCTTTCTATGGTTGTTCCTCAGAGTTATGATAAAAATGGAAATGTGACATCCGTGCTGTTTGCAAATAGAGATGTGACAGATGAAAAATTGAGGGAATTAAAACAAGAGGAAGAATTGCGGGAAGCTAAATTAAAAGCGGAATGTGCAAACAAAGCAAAATCATCATTTCTGTTAAATATGTCTCATGATATCAGAACTCCTATGAATGCAATCATTGGTTATGCAGAACTGGCATCCAGACATTTGCAGGAAACAGATAAGCTTGGCAGATATCTTGAAGAAATTCAAATATGCGGAAAAGAACTTTTGTCGATGCTTGGTAATGTTTTAGATCTTGCAAGAATTGAGAATAATAAGGTTGAGATGGAATACACTGTTTCAAATGTCCATGAGTGCTTTGAAAATTGTGTCATTATGTTCCAACAACAGGCAGAAAGTAAAAATCAGACGATCTCTTTGACAGAACAAATCGTGTATCCGTATGTGTATATGGATGAACCTCACCTGTCAGAAGTCTGTCTTAATATAATAAGCAATGCAATAAAGTATACAAATGCAGGAGGCTGGATATCCTGTAATGTTGTACAGAAATCCTGTGAAAAAGAAGACTGGTGCAATATGATCATTAGTATTACCGATAATGGAATTGGTATGTCTGAAGAATTCCAAAAGCGTATTTTTGAAACTTTTGAAAGAGAACGTAACACTACATCCAGTCATATTGAGGGCAGCGGCATCGGAATGGGCATTACAAAAAAGCTTGTAGAGCTCATGGATGGCACAATAGAAGTGAAAAGTAAGCAGGGTAAAGGTTCCACATTTACAGTAACTATTCCTTGCAGAAAAGCGTCAGAAGACGATTCTCTGGTGAAGAAAAACAGTAATTTGAGCAATAAGAATTGTTTGAACGGTGTTCGGATCTTACTGGTCGAAGATAATGAAATCAACACTGAAATCGCAACGGAATTATTGACGGAAGAAGGATGTATTGTTGAGACTGCCAATGATGGTGTTGCATGTATTGACATGATTGAAAAGGCTGATGCTGATTATTACAAGATGATCCTTATGGATATCCAGATGCCGGTTATGAATGGATATGATGCTACATTAGCTATCCGAAAGATGAAGGATACGAAAAAAGCCAGGATCCCTATTATTGCGATGACTGCCAATGCTTTCGCAGAAGATGCACAAAAGGGTCTTTCTGTTGGAATGAATGCTCATGTTGCAAAGCCTGTTGATATGAATATTCTTGTCCCAACCATGCTGAAATTTTTGAGTTTGTGACGTGTAATAACCGGGTGATTTGAGGAGAAAAGAACAATGGACAAAAGTAGAAAAAAATCTTCCGTACTATTTGCAGGAATATTTGTGGCTTTGGGAATGTGGATGATATTATCAGTACATTGCCGGGCTGCTGAAAAGAATAATGATGAAAAAAAGGCACAGGTCATCCGTATCGGATCTTTTGAAGATACCTTTGATTATATCGATAAAAACGATGTCAGACGAGGATATGGGTATGAACTCCTGCAGGCTCTGGCAGGCTATACCGGATGGAAATTTGAGTACGTGAAATGTGACTGGTCCAACTGCTTTGATAAGCTTGAAAATGGTGAGATTGATATCATGGGCGATATCTCTTACACCGATGAACGTGAACAAAGGATGCTTTTTTCAGATGAAGCGATGGGTGAAGAAAAATATATTCTTTATGCTGATTTGTCAAACATGGATCTGGGAATGTCTGATTTCAAATCTATGGACGGGAAACGAGTAGGTGTGCTCATGGATACAGAACCGGAAATTATGCTGACAGAATGGGAAAATAAGAATGGCATACATACAGAGCATGTAAATGTGAATAATAACGATGATGTCGAAAAGAAATTAGCGAATCATGAGATTGATGCTTTTGTATCTTTGGAGGAATCCATCTGGTCTGAACAGGGAATATCATCCGTTACCACGATTGGCAAATCAGGCATATATTTTGCAATAAATAAAGAGCGCAGCGATATCAAGACGGAGCTGGACTGGGCAATGCGCAAGCTAGATCAAGATAGTCCATTTTTTAAGGCAGATTTGTATAAGAAGTATTTTACGCTTGAATATAGTCAGATTCTTACAGGTGAAGAAAAGTCCTGGGTGGAAGAACATGGTAACATCCGGATAGGATTTCTGAGCAATGATCCGGCGGTATTTTCCCTGGACGAAAAAACTGGAAAATTTACCGGAATGCTGGCAGAATATGTATCCTATGCCAAAGACTGTCTGGGGAATCAGAAACTGGAATTTAATATACAGGAATACAATGATTATGACGAAATGATCCAGGCTTTACAAGAGCGTGAGATTGACATGATTTTTTATACCGGCAGAAATCCCTGTTTTGCAGAAGAAAAAGGATATGCACTTACAAACACAGCCTGGACTTACAGCCTGATGGCGGTAACTGATGAGAAAAATTTTGATGAGCATAATGTGTATAAAGTAGCTGTGCCAAAGGAAAAAGAAGCCTTAAAACAGCATATTGCTTTCTGTTATCCACAATGGGAGCTGGTAGATTGTGATTCGCTTGATGATGCGGCAGATATGATTTTGAATGAAAAGGCAGACTGTTTCCTCATGGGAGCAAGCCAGGCGATGATATATGATAACAGTAGAAATTTCAAGAGTGTTCCACTTACAAAAACAATGGAGGCATGCTTTGCGGTAAGAGGTGGAGCGGGTAGCCTTTTATCAATACTGAATAAAACCTTAAAGGCCATGCCGTCTGATATGCTTACAAGTGCACTTGCTATCTATGACAGTACGGCAGATAAGGTAACATTTTCTGACTTTGTAAAAGATAATCTGATTGCTTTTTTTATTACGGCAATATTTTTTGCACTCAGTATAATTAGTATTATCCTCGTACTTTTACGAAAGGCAAGAAAAGCAGAAGCTGTTGCAAAGCTTGCAGCAAATAATACACAAAAACTCAATGATAAATTGGAGATTGCTTTGAAAAAAGCAGAGGATGCCAGTCTCGCAAAGACTCGTTTTCTTAACAATATGTCACATGACATCCGGACGCCTATGAATGTAATTCTTGGCTATGCACAGCTTATGGAGAATGAACTGAAAGGAAAAGATATGCCTGAAACCTTAGAACATTTGGAAAAAATGCAGCAGTCGGGGAATCTTCTCCTGTCAATCATAAATAATGTACTGGATATGGCCCGGATCGAGAGTGGAAGGATGGAGCTTGATGAGAATTACTGCCGGATTGAAGATGTCAGGAAGTCTTTGTTTGCAGTATTTGATGAGAAAGCAAGGAAAAAGAATATTGCGCTTCATTACACGATGAATGTAGAACATGAGCATGTACTGACAGATGTTACCAAGGTGAAAGAAATATTTGTCAACATCCTGAGCAATGCTATAAAATATACTCCGTCCGGTGGTTCTGTTATGATGAGCGTAGATGAATTGCCATGCGACGAGCCAGGGTACATGATCGTGAGGAACAGAGTGAGTGATACAGGAATTGGCATGAGTCAGGATTATATGACGAAGATTTTCGACGCATTCACACGTGAACAGAACACTACAAAGAGCAAAATCGCAGGAACCGGACTGGGAATGTCGATAGTCCGGAAATATGTTGATCTGCTTGGTGGAACAATAGATGTAGAGAGTGAACTCGGAAAGGGCAGCACCATTACAGTTACACTTAAACATAAGATAGCCGATGAAAACTATTATGTAAAAAAACATATTGAAGAGTCTGGAACAGGCAGCGAAATCCTTGAAGGCAGGAATATCCTTCTGGCAGAGGATAATGATCTGAATGCAGAGATTACAGAAGCAATCCTTGAGCGTGCCGGCATTAAAACAGAACGTGTGGAGGATGGCATTCAATGTGTAAATATGATAGAAAAGATGCCGGCAGGTACATATGATATGATCCTGATGGATATTCAGATGCCGAAAATGAACGGTTATAAAGCAACACAGGCAATCAGACGCCTGCCGGATAAGGATAAAGCATGCATACCTATCATTGCAATGACAGCAAATGCATTTGAAGAAGATAAGAGGGATGCTCTTGCAGTTGGTATGAATGGTCATATCGCAAAACCCATTGAACTTGATAAACTGCTGTCGATGTTAGTGGAAGTAATAAGGCAACAAGAAAATTGCTGATTTCATGTTATACTGAATGGAGTGTCATTTTGGAAAATATGCAAAAGCAGGGAGAGATGCATTGCGATACAGAAATCGTAATTCTGATAGGAATATCAGAGTATATTTTCAAGATGTTATTGGAGAATGGAATCGGTTATAAAAAGCCACCTGACTGAGGTGGCTTTTTGTGTGTCAGAAATTATTTCAAAGCCCAGACAGTTATTATAAAAAATAAGGAGGAACTCTATGGAACAGAAGTCTGACGGTACAATAGCAGATAAAACATAAAAATATGCATGAAGTTTTATCTTGGAAATCAGATATCAAAATAAGGCCACCACATCAGTGCCGTAGAAGCTTTTGAGTTTGTCCATTCGGGCACTCATGTTGGTGAAGAGCAGATCGAGGATCGTGATTGCGGCCATGGATTCTACGACTACGACGGCGCGTGGGACGATGACCGGGTCGTGACGTCCTTTAATGATCATTTCGGTGTTTTCTCCATCTTTGGTGACGGTGGACTGTGGCTGTGAAATGGACGGAGTCGGCTTTACTGCCGCGCGGAAGATGATCTTGCTTCCGTCACTCATACCGCCGAGGACACCGCCTGCATGGTTGGTGTCTTTGGTGATCCTTCCATCTTTTGTATGGAAGGAATCATTGTTGATACTTCCTTTTGTATCTGCAGCTTTAAAGCCGTCACCGATCTCAAAGCCTTTGACTGCTCCGATGGACAGCATTGCTTTGGCAAGATTGGCGTCCAGTTTTTCAAATACAGTATCACCGATTCCTACCGGCATACCGGTAACAACACATTCAATGATGCCTCCTGAGGAATCCTGATTTTTAATACATTCTTCCAGATAGGCAGATGCTTTTTGGGCATATGCGTTGCTTGGCATATAAATCGGGTTCTGGAAAATCTCTTCCGGATGGTATTCATTTTCCGGAACAGATACCGGACCGATTGCTTTCGTATAAGCATGTACTTCAATGCCAAGTTCTTTCAAAATCTTAGCAGCAACTGCACCTGCTGCAACTCTGGCAGTAGTTTCTCTTCCGGAAGAGCGTCCCCCTCCTCTGTAATCACGGAAACCATACTTTTCATCAAATGTATAATCTGCGTGTCCCGGCCTGTATGTGTTCATAATATTTCCGTAATCACGGGAACGCTGATCCTGGTTCTGTACGAGAATTGAAATCGGAGTTCCGGTCGTCCGGCCTTCAAATACGCCGGACCAGATCTGTGCCATATCACTTTCCTTACGTCCGGTTGTAAACTGGCTTTGTCCGGGTTTTCTTCTATCCAGATAAACCTGGATATCCTCCTCTGAAAGAGAAAGCCCTGCCGGACACCCGTCGATCACAACACCGATTCCCTTTCCGTGTGATTCCCCCCATGTAGAAATCTGAAACAATCTTCCATAAATAGATCCTGCCATACTATATACCATCCTTTCTGTAAGCTTTTATTTATAAAGAATTAATTTGTGAATCAGTCAAAACGAAAAAACGAACAATAAAGCAGAAGAACACTTGCGCGATGGGATTTGAAACATTTCGTTTATTCTATTTGTCATCACAACGCAAATCATTCATTCCCCCAAAATCACCTCATTATTATAATAGAAGATTCTCATCCCAACAAGTGATAAAAATATGAAAGTTAAAGTTATGTATTGTATTTACACGCTCCTTCGTATTATAATGACTACATATTGAGTGAAAAAAGGAAGTCAATAGTATAAATGAGTGAAAAAAGTATGAATGAAAAAAACGAAAGAAATCTTGACAGCACAGTAGATGAAATCATGGAAGAGATCAGAGAGCAGACTGTAAGTGAGGTGAAGGACATCAATGAAAAAGAACAGAAAAGCGAAGAAAGACCGCGGAAAAAGAAAGTCACTAAAACAAAACGTCCTTCAGGCCATCACGTATCTGGCGATGGTGTGGATCATAAAGCAGCCTCAGGCGAAGATCGACCGGTTAAGAGAAAGGCTCCGCGCCGGAAAAAGAAAGTAGTTCGTGAAGAAACCGGGCTTCTGGATCTGGATGGAGCAGAAGAATGGCGGGATGAAGAAGAGACAGCGGTACCACCGGTTATTAAAAGTGCAGATATTTTAAGCAGTGGAGATGCAGAAGCATTCAATCCGGATGAGGAAGAAATTTTTGATGATTCTTTCTTTGATGAAGAAGAGGAAAAGCCGCATAGAAGAACTAAACGGGAGAAAAAACAAGGCTCAGAAAAGTCCGGTAAAGTGGTTAAAATTGTAGTTGGCGCTGTGGTTGGAGTGGCAGCGGTTGTTTACCTTGGATTTTCCGTATATTTCATGAATCATTTTTATTTTAATACGAAGATCAACGGTGTGAACTTCTCCGGAAAATCAGTTTCGGCAGTAGAGTCATACATGAAGAGTCAGGTAGATGGATATGTTCTCACGATGAAGGAATCAGACGGAACAGAAGAGAAGATTGCCGGAACAGATATTTCTCTTGCGTACAAAGCAGGAGATGAACTGCAGAAGCTTGTAAAAGAGCAGAATGCATTTCTGTGGCCGGTCTGCCTTGGAAAGGCACAGATAATTACGGCATCTGTCGGCGTTACATATGACGAAAACCAGCTGGATACCCTGATTAACGGCCTCGAGTGTATGCAGGCAGATCAGCAGGTTGAACCGGTAAATGCACATCCGGAGTATGACGGCAATTCGTATGTAGTCAAAGCTGAGGAGACAGGAAGTAAGATTGATACCGAGAACTTCAAAAAGGTAGTGAAAGAATCAATCGAAGGTTTCAAAAGCGAGATTGACATGACCGCTGAAGACTGCTATGTAAAACCAAAATACACAAGCAAGTCAGAAGAAGTGAAGAAAGCATGTGACGATATGAATAAGTATCTGAAGGCAAGTATCACTTATACCTTTGGCTCAAATACAGAAGTTGTAGATAAAGATCTGATTTCCCAGTGGGTAACGGTAGATGATAACATGGCGGTTACCTTTAACAGTGATGCAGTTGTGAAATATGTACAGCAGCTGGAGAGTAAGTATGACACTTACCAGACAAAGAGAACATTTACAACCGGAGGCGGCAACAGTGCAACGGTTGAAGGTGGAGACTATGGATGGATCATTGATGAAGATGCTGAGATCGCAGCCCTTGAAGCGAATATCCGCAATGGAGAGACTGTGACGAGAGAGGCGAATTATTCACAGACTGCAGCAAGTCATGACGGAGCAGACTGGGGGAATACTTATGTTGAAGTCGATCTGACAAACCAGTATCTGTATCTTTTTGTAAATGGTGCAATTGTGACACAGGGACCGATCGTTACCGGTAAGCCAAGCAGAGGAGATGCTACACCGCAGGGAGTATATATTCTGAAATACAAAGAAAAAGATACAACCCTTCGTGGACCAAAGAAGGAAGACGGAAGTTACGAATGGGAATCACCGGTTACTTACTGGATGCCGTTTAACGGTGGAATCGGACTGCACGATGCACCGTGGCAGACGAATTTTGGTGGGGACTGGTACCTGGAACATGGGTCACGCGGATGCGTCAACTTGCAGTATGATGTTGCAGAGACGGTGTTCAACAATGTAGATTCCGGAACACCGGTTGTATGTCATTACTAAATTTATGAAAGAGGTTAATTTTATGTATGAACTGATAAAAAGGGACGGTCGCGCCAAGCGCGGCCGCTTCCATACCGTACACGGAGTGATCGAGACTCCTGTATTTATGAATGTAGGAACAATTGCAGCGATCAAAGGGGCTGTTTCTACCGCAGATCTTGAAGAAATCGGAACACAGGTGGAACTGTCTAATACTTATCATTTGCATGTGCGTCCGGGGGATCAGGTAGTGAAAAAGCTTGGCGGGCTGCACAAATTTATGGCCTGGGATAAGCCAATCCTTACTGATTCCGGCGGATTCCAGGTGTTTTCTCTTGCCGGACTCAGAAAGATTAAGGAAGAGGGTGTATACTTCAATTCCCATATTGACGGAAGAAAGATTTTTATGGGACCGGAAGAGAGTATGCAGATTCAGTCGAATCTGGCGTCTACGATCGCGATGGCATTTGATGAATGTCCGTCCAGTGTAGCGGAAAGGAAATATATGCAGGCATCGGTAGAGCGTACAACGAGATGGCTCGCAAGATGTAAAGAAGAGATGGCAAGACTCAATTCTCTTGATGATACGATCAACAAACATCAGATGCTTTTCGGAATCAATCAGGGTGGTGTCTATGAAGATATCCGTATTGAGCATGCACAGCAGATTGCAGAGATGGATCTGGATGGATACGCAGTCGGCGGACTCGCAGTTGGTGAGACACATGAAGAGATGTACCGGATCCTGGATGCAGTAGTTCCTTGTCTTCCGGTTGCCAAACCGACTTATCTGATGGGAGTCGGAACGCCGGCGAATATTCTGGAAGCGGTAGACAGAGGTGTGGATTTCTTTGACTGCGTATATCCAAGCCGTAACGGAAGACATGGTCATGTTTATACAAAGCATGGTAAGCTGAATCTGTTTAATGCAAAATTCGAACTGGATGAACGCCCGATCGAAGAAGGCTGTCAGTGCCCGGCCTGCCGCCGTTATTCAAGAGCTTATATCCGTCATCTGCTGAAAGCAAAAGAGATGCTTGGAATGCGGCTTTGCGTTCTCCACAATTTATATTATTATAATCATCTTATGGAAGATATCAGAGGAGCGATCGAAGAGGGAAGATATGCCCAGTTTAAGAAAGAGACACTGGCAAAAATGGAAGAAAAAGAAGATTAGGATAAAAAAATTCTAAAATGTCTTGATGAATGTCCTATTATTGTGTATGATGGTAACAGTGTCTATTTTAGCAGGAGGAAAGAAAAATGAATAATCCAATCGTACTTATTTTATTTTACGTTGTAATTATCGGAGGATTCTGGTGGTTACTGATGAGACCACAGAAAAAGGAACAGAAGAGAGTACAGCTTATGTTATCTGAACTGGCTGTAGGAGATACTGTTCTTACAACAAGTGGTTTTTACGGAGTTGTTATTGATATTACAGATGAAGACGTAATCGTTGAATTCGGAAGCAACAAGAACTGCCGTATCCCGATGCAGAAATCTGCGATCATGCAGGTTGAAAAGCCGGAGAACAACTAAATCAATTTTTTTGAAAAAGTTGAAAAAAAGCATTGCATTTTATGTGCAATGCTTTTATAATACAATTATTGGAAACGTTACCGATACCGTTACCGAAACCGTTACAGTAGAAAGATGTGAGGTGCATATTATGAGAACAAGCGGTGTATTACTGCCGGTGGCAAGTCTGCCATCAAAATATGGAATAGGTGCTTTTTCGAAAGAAGCATACGAGTTTGTAGATACACTTGAGAAGGCAGGTCAGAGCTACTGGCAGATCCTTCCGTTAGGTCCGACAGGGTATGGAGATTCGCCGTATCAGTCTTTCTCAACTTTTGCAGGAAATCCGTATTTTATAGACCTGGAAAAGCTGATAAAAAAGGGCTGGATTACAAAAGATGAATGTAAGGCATATGACTTTGGTGATAATGCGGGATATGTGGATTATGAAAAGATTTACAACTGCAGATATGAGATCTTAAGAAAAGCATATGAAAGAAGCCGGATCGCAGATGATGTAGATTTTCAGAAGTTCTGTAAGGAGAATAAAGAATGGCTGGATGATTATGCGCTTTATACGGAGATCAAAGCTGCGAATGGTGGGAAAAGCTGGAGCGAATGGGAAGATGACTATCGTCTGAGAGATGAGCTTGCGCTGGAAAAATTCGCCAAAGAGAATCAGGAAGGGATCCTGTTCCAGAAGTTTATGCAGTATGAATTCGCAACACAGTGGAGTGAACTGAAAGCATATGCGAATAAAAAAGGGATTGAGATCATTGGTGATATCCCGATTTATGTAGCATTTGACAGCGCAGACAGCTGGTCGCATCCGGAACTGTTCCAGTTTGATGAGAACGGACTTCCGACCGGTGTTGCAGGGTGTCCGCCAGATGCATTTAGTGCAACCGGACAGCTTTGGGGCAATCCGCTTTATAAGTGGGAATATCATAAGGAGACCGGATATGCATGGTGGATGAAGAGAATCCGTCATTGTGTCGAACTCTATGACGTGATCCGTATTGATCATTTCCGTGGATTTGATGAATATTATTCCATTCCATACGGAGATCTGACAGCGGAATTCGGACATTGGGAAAAAGGACCGGGAATGGATATTTTCCGGACGGTAAAAGAGTCTCTGGGTGATGTGAAAATTATTGCAGAGGATCTTGGATTCCTGACGGAAAGTGTGATCCGGATGGTGGAAGAGTCCGGATATCCGGGAATGAAAGTTCTGGAGTTTGCATTTGATTCCAGAGAGCCTAGCAATTATCTGCCGCACAATTATGATAAGAACTGCGTAGTATACACAGGAACCCATGACAATGAAACACTGGCAGGATGGTACAGAGAATTAAAAAAAGAAGATAAGAAGTTTGCGCTTCGCTATATGGGAAGAAAGAAACTCAGTATCAATGAAGCAGTATGGGAAATCATCCGTCTTGCGCAGTCGAGCGTGGCGGATACCTGTATCATTCCGATTCAGGATTATCTCTGCCTCGGTAATGAAGCGAGGATCAATCATCCGTCAACTCTTGGCGGCAACTGGATCTGGAGACTTCATAAGGATGAGATTTCAAAAAAACTCGTGAAGAAGATCCGCAGGATGACAGAACTTTATTGCAGAATCCCGGAGAAGACTGAGATGACCCTTAAGGCTGAAGATGCAGAGGACTTAGGAGAAGAAAAGAAATAAAATGGGAATGACGATTAAAGATATTGCGAAGAAGTGCGGGGTCGGAGTCAGCACCGTGTCCCGTGCGCTGAACAATCATCCGGATATCAATCCTGAGACCAAAAAGATGATTTTAAAGACGGTTGAAGAATCAAATTTTGTGCCAAATAACAGTGCAAGGAATCTGAAACGGACCGATTCGAAATCCATTGCGATTCTGGTAAAGGAGATTGATAATCCATTTTTCGCGACGATGATGCGGGTAATGGAAAAAAAGATCCGCAGACAGAAATATTCTTTTTTTATCCAACATATGGGAAAGGATCAGGATGAGGTCGATACCGCACTGGAGCTGATCAAAGAAAAAAAGCTCAGAGGGATTATTTTCCTGGGTGGGGATTTCAGGAAGAACAAAGAGCGGATTGCAAAGATAAAGGTTCCGTTTGTTGTTAGTACGTCAGCATTTGATAAACTGCCGGAGAAATGTATCGCATCCTATGTATCGATCGACGACCGCGCGGAAAGCCGCAAGATTGTAGATCATCTGTGCGAGACCGGACATAAAAAGATTGCAATCCTTGCCTCGGATAAGAAAGATGAGAACATCGGAAAACTCAGACTGGAAGGTTACAGGGAAGCACTAAAAGCACATGGTCTGGAAGTCGATGAGGAAAGAATCTGTTATCTGGATGAAGAAGATACCACATATTCGATGGAAAACGGATATCGGATGATGAAAAAACTGCTGAAAAAAGAAACAGAATTTACCGCAGTATTTGCAATTTCCGATCTGATGGTGATTGGTGCATGCAAGGCGCTTCTGGAAGAAGGAAAAAGGATTCCGGAGGATGTGGCGGTTGCGGGATTTGACGGACTTGACTATACCGGATTTTATCAGCCGGCGATCACTACGATGGCGCAGCCGGTCGAAGAGATCGCGAGACAGTCCGTCGGGATTCTGTTTGACATGATAGAAACAAAGAAAAGCAAGGAAGGGAAATATCTTCCGGCAACACTGAAAGAAAGAGAATCAACTACAGGAGGTAGAAGAACATGGAAGCAAGACTGACAGAGATTTTACAGGAGAAATTCCAGACAGGACTTGAACAGGCAACGAATGAACAGGTATATTATGCGCTGCTTACACTGACAAAGGAACGGATCAAAGAAGGACCGAAGAACGAAGGAAAGAGAAAACTCTATTATATTTCCGCAGAGTTCCTGATCGGAAAGCTTTTATCCAACAACCTGATCAACCTTGGAATTTATGATGAGACAGCAGAGGTGCTGAAAAAGCACGGGAAAAATCTTGCAGAGATCGAAGAAGTTGAACCGGAACCGTCTCTTGGAAATGGTGGACTTGGACGATTGGCAGCCTGCTTCCTGGATTCCATTGCAACACTCGGACTTCCGGGAGACGGAATCGGGCTGAACTATCATATGGGTCTGTTCAAACAGGTATTTACCGACCACAAACAGGATGAACAGAAGAATCCGTGGATTGAAAAAGACAGCTGGCTCAATGATACCGGTATTTCATTTGAAGTCCCGTTCAAGGATTTCAGTCTTCGTTCCCATCTGTATGATATTGATGTAACCGGATACGAAGGCGGAAGCAACAAACTTCATCTTTTTGATGTAGAGACGGTAAATGATGCAATCGTTGGAAACGGAATCAATTTTGATAAGAACGATATCCGTGAGAACCTGACGCTGTTCCTCTATCCGGATGACAGCGACAAGGCAGGAAATCTGCTCCGTATTTATCAGCAGTATTTTATGGTTTCCAATGCAGCACAGTATATCATCCGCGAGTGTGAAGAAAAGGGATATGATCTCAGAAAGCTTCATGAGCATGTGGCGATCCAGATCAATGATACACATCCTTCTATGGTTATTCCGGAGCTGATCCGTCTTCTTGTTCAGAAACAGATCGACTTCAATGAGGCGATTGAGATCGTACAGAAGACCTGCGCGTATACCAATCACACCATCCTCGCAGAAGCACTGGAAAAATGGCCGGTTGATTATCTGGAGCAGGTTGCACCACAGATCGTTCCGATCATCCGTGATCTGGATGCAAGAATTAAGGGAAGATATAAAGATCCGAGAGTCCATATTATCGATGACCAGAATCGTGTACACATGGCTCATATGGACATCCATTATGGATACAGTGTCAACGGAGTTGCGTATCTTCATACAGAGATCCTGAAAAATGAAGAACTGAAACCGTTCTACGACATTTACCCACAGAAATTCAACAACAAGACTAATGGTATTACGTTCAGAAGATGGCTGCTGCACTGCAACCATGAACTGACTGCATGGCTGGATGAGAAGATCGGACCGGATTACCGAAAAGATGCAACAAAGCTTGAAAAACTGCTTGATTATGTAAATGATGAGGAAACTTTAAAGAGCCTTCTTGTAGTAAAACAGAAAAAGAAAAAGGATCTGGCAGCTTACTTAAAAGAAACACAGGGACTGGAAATCAATCCAAATTCAATTTTTGATATTCAGGTAAAACGTCTGCATGAATACAAGCGTCAGCAGATGAATGCATTATATGTGATCTATAAATATCTGGAGATCAAGAGCGGAAAGAAACCGGAGACTCCGATCACGGTAATCTTTGGAGCCAAGGCTGCACCGGCTTATATTATTGCAAAGGATATCATTCATCTGATCCTCTGCCTGCAGGAGCTGATTGATAACGATCCGGAAGTTGCACCGTATCTGAAAGTGGTTATGGTAGAAAACTACAACGTGACATTGGCAGAAAAGCTGATCCCGTCTTGTGATATTTCTGAACAGATTTCTCTTGCATCCAAAGAAGCAAGTGGAACAGGTAACATGAAATTCATGCTGAACGGGGCTGTGACAATGGGAACAGAAGATGGAGCCAACGTAGAAATCCATCAGTTTGTAGGGGATGAAAATATCTACATCTTCGGAGAATCCAGTGAACAGGTTATCGAGCATTACCGCAAGATGGATTATAATGCAGTTGATTACTATATCAATGATGAAGAGATCCGCAGACTGGTAGACTTTATCATCAGCCCGGAACTTCTCCGTATCGGAGATAAATACCTGCTTCTTGAACTGCATGCAGAACTGATCCGTAAAGACTGGTTCATGACACTTCTTGATGTGAAAGATTATATCCAGAAGAAAGAACAGGCTTACGCAGATTATGAAGACCGCATGGCATGGGCAAAGAAGATGGTTGTGAATATCGCAAAAGCAGGATATTTCTCATCTGACAGAACCATTGCTGAATACAACAGAGATATCTGGCATCTGTAAAATGTATATGTAAAAAACAGAAGTCTGTCCTGAAAAAACAGAGACAGACTTCTGTTTTTTGTGCAAAAGTGTATTTTTATACGGTTTCTGCGGGGACTTCCTGTATTTCCCCTATTGCGGGAAAAGAGAAGGATATGCTATGATAAGGAGAAATATTGCTGCCTGTTTTCCGGATATCGAAAAGTTTTGGGAAGATCCGGGGAGCAATAGGAGCAGATGAGAGGTGAAAGTATGGAAAAAAGAAGAAAAAGTGCATCGCTTTTGCCGGTCGGTGTATTTCTGGTATTTTATCTGGGGCTGGGTATTTTATTTGAATACATAATGAAAATTCCAATGGGGTTTTATAATGTACCGATCGTAGTGGCGTTTCTGGCGGCGCTCCTGGTTGCGTGTCTGCAGAACAGAAAGGTTAGCTTTGATGAGAAGCTGGAGATCATGGGACGGGGAATCGGAGATAAGAATATTATCACAATGCTGTTGATCTTCCTGACTGCGGGAACTTTTGTGGGAGTGGTTGGAAGAAGCAGTGCAGAGAGTGTGGCGTATTTTATGCTATCGATCATCCCGGCACGGTTTGCAGTTGCCGTCCTGTTTGTGGTTGCATGTTTTGTTTCAACAGCAATGGGAACTTCGGTTGGGACGATCACCCTTCTGACTCCGATTGCGGCGGCAGTTTCGCAGACGTCCGGTTTTTCCCTGGCACTTTGCGTGGCATCGGTGATGGGAGGTTCCATGTTCGGGGACAATCTTTCTTTCATATCAGATACAACAATTGCTGCCTGCAACGGGCAGGGATGTGAGATGAAAGATAAATTCCGGGAAAATTTCTGGATCGCACTTCCGGCGGCAATCGTATCGCTGGCTCTGATCCTGATCAGTTCTTTCCGGGCAGAGATCGGAACGGCGGTTACGCACGAATACAATCTGACGCAGATCATTCCGTATGTGCTGGTGCTGATCGGCGGGATCGCCGGGTTCAATGTCTTCCTGGTACTTCTGACAGGAATTGTGTCCGGCGCGGTGATCATGCTCGCAATGGGGCAGGTAACACCGTATGAAATGCTTGCTGCCATGGGATCTGGTGTGTCCGGGATGTTTGAAACCTGTATGGTGGCGGTGCTGGTTGCTGCAATGTGTGCGCTGATCCGGGAAAATGGTGGCTTTGATGTATTGCTGGATGTGATTCACCGTGTCTTTAAGGGACCGAAAAGTGGTCAGCTGGGTGTTGGTATTTTGGTAGCGCTCCTGGATGTGGCAACAGCGAACAATACCGTAGCAATAGTGATGGCCAATCCAATTGCAAAGGAAATGGCAGACGATTATCAGATCACACCGAGAAAGACAGCATCCCTTCTGGATACTTTTTCCTGTATTTCACAGGGAGTGATTCCGTATGGCGCGCAGATGCTGGTGGCAATTTCGGCAGTGCATGAGCTTGGCGGTGAGATTTCTGCATTTCAGATCATTCCGAAGCTTTTTTATCCGGGAATGCTGTTTGTCAGTTCACTGATCTTCATCTTTGTGATTCCACAGAAAACAGAAAAATAAAACAGAGTCCGCTCTGAATTTTTATACTTTTACAGATTAAAGGGTTGAAACCTGACAAAAAATACGGTATTATAGTGTTTAACAGATTTTTGGAACGAAAAATGGTACCAAAATCACAGATACATAGAAGGGAATGACAAAGATGAGCCTGAAAATCGGAGTAATTAAAGGTGACGGAATCGGTCCGGAGATTGTAACGGAAGCGATGAAAGTTCTTGATAAAGCAGGAGAGGTATACGGATTTGACTGTTCTTATGAACAGCTGCTTCTTGGGGGCGCATCCATTGATGTACATGGAGTTCCGCTTACAGATGAGACGGTAGCAAAAGCAAAAGCATGTGATGCCGTACTGATGGGATCCATTGGAGGAGATGCAAAGACTTCCCCGTGGTATAAGCTGGAACCATCAAAGAGACCGGAGGCCGGTCTTCTGAAGATCAGAAAAGAACTGAACCTGTTCGCAAATCTGCGTCCGGCGGTTTTGTATAATGAACTGAAGGGTGCATGTCCTCTGAAAGAAGAGATTACAGAAGGCGGATTTGATCTGATGATCATGCGTGAACTGACAGGCGGTCTTTATTTTGGAGAGAGGAAGACAGAAGAAGTGGATGGTGTGATGACTGCATTCGATTCACTTACCTATAATGAGGATGAGATCCGCCGGATTGCGATCCGCGCGTTTGACATTGCAATGAAGAGAAGAAAGAAAGTGACAAGCGTCGATAAGGCGAATGTACTGGATTCTTCAAGACTCTGGAGAAAAGTAGTAGAAGAAGTTGCGAAAGATTATCCGGAAGTTACACTGGAGCATATGCTGGTTGACAACTGTGCAATGCAGCTTGTAAGAGATCCGAAGCAGTTTGATGTCATTCTTACAGAGAATATGTTCGGAGACATCCTTTCTGATGAAGCAAGCATGGTAACCGGTTCGATCGGAATGCTGGCAAGTGCAAGTCTGAATGAAACCAGGTTCGGACTGTATGAACCAAGTGGCGGTTCGGCACCGGATATAGCAGGACAGGGAATTGCAAACCCGATAGCAACAATTCTTTCAGCAGCAATGATGCTTCGTTTCAGCCTGGATCAGGATAAAGCAGCAGATGCGATTGAAGCAGCAGTTTCCCAGGTGTTAAAAGATGGATACAGAACCGGGGATATTATGTCAGACGGATGTACAAAGGTTGGAACAGCCCGGATGGGAGATCTGATCTGCGAAAGAATTCGATAGTCAAGGATTGGGAAAGATACAGTTCCGTACTGCTATGGGGAAAGAGAAGCAGGACGGAACTGTAATAGAATAGAGCCAAAAGTTACAGGAGGATTATAAAATCATGAGAAGTGATAATGTAAAAACAGGTATGCAGCAGGCGCCGCACAGATCATTGTTCAATGCGCTTGGTCTTACAAAAGAAGAACTGGAGAGACCGCTTGTCGGAATCGTATGTTCTTATAACGAAATCGTTCCGGGACATATGAACCTGGATAAAATTGCAAATGCAGTAAAGATGGGAGTTGCCATGGCAGGCGGAACACCGATCATGTTCCCGGCGATCGCAGTCTGTGACGGTATTGCAATGGGACACATCGGTATGAAGTATTCTCTGGTAACAAGAGATCTGATCGCAGATTCGACAGAAGCAATGGCAATGGCGCATCAGTTTGACGCCCTTGTTATGATCCCGAACTGCGACAAGAATGTACCTGGACTTTTGATGGCAGCAGCCCGTATCAATGTACCTACGGTGTTCGTCAGTGGCGGACCAATGCTTGCGGGACATGTAAAAGGACAGAAGAGAAGCCTTTCCAGCATGTTCGAGGCAGTTGGATCCTATGCAGCAGGAACAATGGACGAATGTGATGTATGTGAATTTGAAAATAAAGTATGTCCTACCTGTGGATCCTGCTCCGGAATGTATACAGCTAACAGTATGAACTGTCTGACGGAAGTACTTGGTATGGGACTTCAGGGGAATGGAACAATTCCGGCTGTATATTCAGAAAGAATCCGTCTTGCAAAACATGCAGGTATGCAGGTAATGGAAATGTACAGAAGAAATATCCGTCCGAGAGACATTATGACAAAAGAAGCCATCTTAAATGCCCTTACTGTTGATATGGCACTTGGATGCTCAACCAACAGTATGCTTCACCTTCCGGCGATCGCACATGAGATCGGTATGGATTTTGAGATTGATTTTGCAAACGGAATCAGCGAAAAGACTCCGAACCTCTGTCACCTTGCACCGGCAGGTCCGACATATATGGAAGACTTGAATGAAGCAGGTGGTGTATATGCTGTTATGAACGAGCTGAATAAGAAAGGTCTTCTTTACACAGACTGCATGACAGTAACCGGAAAGACAGTTGGAGAAAATATCGCAGGATGCGAAAACAAAAATCCGGAAGTAATCCGTCCAATCGACAATCCATACAGCCAGACGGGTGGACTTGCAGTCCTCAAAGGTAATATCGCACCGGATGGCAGTGTTGTAAAACGTTCTGCAGTTGTACCGGAAATGCTGGTACATGAAGGACCTGCAAGAGTATTTGAATGTGAAGATGATGCGATCAAGGCAATTAAAGGCGGAGATATCCATCCGGGAGATGTTGTAGTTATCCGTTACGTCGGACCAAAGGGTGGTCCTGGTATGCCGGAAATGCTGAATCCGACTTCTGCAATCGCAGGTATGGGACTTGGTTCATCGGTAGCACTTATTACAGACGGACGTTTCAGCGGTGCATCCCGTGGAGCTTCTATCGGACACGTATCACCGGAAGCGGCAGTCGGCGGTCCGGTAGCACTGATCGAGGAAGGCGATATCATCGAGATCGATATCCCGAACTTGAAATTAAATGCAAGAATTTCAGATGAAGAACTTGCAAGAAGAAAAGAAAAATGGCAGCCAAGAGAACCGGAAGTTACAACAGGATATCTTGCAAGATATGCAGCAATGGTAACTTCAGGAAACCGTGGAGCAGTTCTGGAAGTTCCACACAAATAAAATAAAATCTGGACAAGGGGAATGTACAATGCAGTTAAATGGTGCAGAAATACTGATAGAGTGTTTAAAAGAGCAAGGCGTGGATACCGTATTCGGATATCCGGGCGGTGCAATTTTAAATGTATATGATGAATTATATAAGCATAGTAATGAAATCAGACATATCCTTACATCGCATGAGCAGGGAGCTTCTCATGCGGCAGACGGATATGCGCGTGCCACTGGTAAGGTTGGGGTGTGTTTTGCAACCAGTGGACCTGGAGCAACAAATCTCGTAACAGGAATCGCGACCGCATTTATGGATTCTATTCCGATCGTTGCGATCACCTGTAATGTAGGGGTACCGCTTCTTGGAAAAGACAGCTTCCAGGAAATTGACATTACCGGTATTACGATGCCGATCACAAAGTATAATTTTATTGTGAAGAATGTCAATGATCTTGCAAAGACGATCCGCAAGGCGTTTGAGATCGCACAGTCCGGAAGACCGGGACCGGTGCTGATCGATATCCCGAAAGATGTGACAGGCAATAAAGCAGAGTATGAGCCTGTCAAAATCCAGCCAATCGTAAAATACAAAAAAGAAATCTGCATGGAAGATATTGACAAGGCAGTAGAGATGATCGAAGAAGCAAAGCGTCCGTTTGTATTCGTCGGAGGCGGAGCTATATTATCTGATGCAAGTGAAGAACTCCGTGTATTCGTAGACAAGGTACAGTGTCCGGTATGTGATTCCCTGATGGGAAAAGGTGCATTTCCGGGAACTGATGAACTTTATACAGGAATGCTTGGTATGCATGGTACCAAGACATCGAACTTTGGAGTCAGTGAAAGCGATCTTCTGATCGTAGTCGGTGCAAGATTCTCCGACCGTGTCACAGGTAATCCAAATAAATTTGCAAGTAATGCAAAAATTCTCCAGTTTGATATTGATGTGGCAGAGATGAACAAGAATGTCATTATCGATGAAGGTGTGGTTGGAGATATCAAAGAAGTGCTTGCGGCAGTTAATGAAAAACTGCCACAGCAGGAACACACCGAGTGGATCAAAAAGATCCAGGAATATAAAGCAAAATACCCGCTTGCCTATCATCCGGAAAGTCTGACCGGTCCGTATGTGATCGAAGAGATTTACAAACAGACAGAAGGTGATGCGATCATCGTCACAGAAGTTGGACAACATCAGATGTGGGCAGCGCAGTATTATAAATTCACAAAACCGAGAACACTGCTTACGTCAGGTGGTCTTGGAACCATGGGATACGGTCTTGGAGCCGCAATCGGAGCCAAGATGGGCAGACCGGAGAAGACGGTAGTCAATATCGCCGGAGACGGATGCTTCCGTATGAATATGAATGAAGTTGCAACAGCGGCGCGTTATAACATTCCAATCATCCAGGTTGTAGTGAACAACCATGTGCTTGGTATGGTAAGACAGTGGCAGAATCTGTTTTACGGACAGCGCTATTCAGCAACTGTTCTGAATGATGCAGTAGATTTTGTGAAACTCGCAGAAGCGATGGGGGCGAAAGCAGTAAGAGCTACGACCAGAGAAGAATTCGCAGATGCATTTAAGTTTGCTTTAAATGCAGGCGGTCCGGTGGTGATTGACTGCCAGATTGACAGCGATGACAAGGTATGGCCGATGGTTGCTCCAGGTGCTCCGATCAGTGAAGCTTTTGACGAGAAGGATCTGCAGGAAAAACAGCAGACAAACTAAAAAACATATGCAGCGACAGATACGCAGAGCAGGAATGGAGGAGTAATATGAAACGAGTTTACAATTTTTCAGCAGGACCGGCAGTACTGCCGGAAGAAGTTTTACGAGAAGCAGCAGATGAGATGCTGGATTACAAAGGATGTGGAATGTCCGTTATGGAGATGAGTCATCGCTCGAAAGCTTTTGCTGAAATCATTGAAACCGCTGAACAGGATCTTCGTGATTTGATGGGAATCCCGGATAATTACAAAGTACTGTTCCTTCAGGGTGGCGCAAGCCAGCAGTTTGCAATGATTCCAATGAATCTGATGAAGAACAAAGTAGCGGATTATATTGTTACCGGGCAGTGGGCCAAAAAGGCAGCTGCTGAGGCATCCAAATATGGAAAGGTGAATAAGATCGCATCGTCCGAGGATAAAACCTTTTCGTACATTCCTGACTGTTCAGATCTGCCGGTTGATGAAGATGCAGATTATGTATATATCTGCGAAAACAATACAATTTACGGAACCAAATTTAAGGAACTTCCGAACACGAAAGGCAAGACACTGGTAGCGGATGTATCATCCTGCTTCCTGTCCGAGCCTGTAGATGTAACAAAATATGGTCTCATCTATGGTGGAGTCCAGAAGAATGTCGGACCAGCGGGTGTTGTTATCGCGATCATCCGTGAAGATCTGATTACAGAGGATGTACTTCCGGGAACACCGACCATGCTTACATACAAGACACATGCAGACGCAGGTTCTCTTTACAATACACCGCCGGCATACGGAATCTATATCTGCGGTAAGGTATTTAAATGGCTCAAAAAGATGGGCGGACTGGAAGTTATGAAAGAACGCAACGAAAAGAAAGCCAAACTGCTCTATGACTACCTGGATCAGAGCAAACTGTTCAAAGGTACGGTAGAAAAGAAAGACCGTTCTCTTATGAATGTACCATTTGTGACAGGCAGTGACGAGCTGGATGCCAAATTTGTAAAAGAGGCAAAAGAAGCAGGTCTTGAGAATCTGAAAGGACACCGTACTGTTGGAGGTATGCGTGCAAGTATTTATAACGCAATGCCATACGAAGGTGTGGAAGCCCTGGTTGCATTTATGAAGAAGTTTGAGGAGGAGAATCTGTAATATGTATAAATATTTTTGCCTAAACCCGATTTCTCCTGTTGGACTGGAGAAATTCAGTGATGACTATGTGCCTGCCGGTGAGATGGCAGGAGCAGATGCGGTACTTGTAAGAAGTGCCGGAATGCATGAACTGGAATTTGATAAAGATTTAAAAGCGATTGCCCGTGCCGGGGTCGGTGTAAATAATATTCCACTGGACAAATGTGCGGAGCAGGGAATCGTTGTATTTAATACACCAGGGGCAAATGCCAATGGTGTAAAAGAGCTGGTGATCGCCGGTATGCTGCTTGCATCCAGAGATATCCTTGGCGGTATCAACTGGGTACAGGAGAACGAAGAGGATGGCAATATTGCCAAAGATGCAGAAAAAGCGAAAAAAGCATTTGCAGGCTGTGAGATTCAGGGAAAGAAGCTTGGTGTGATCGGTCTTGGTGCAATCGGTGTCCTGGTTGCCAATGCGGCTACGCATCTTGGGATGGAAGTGTATGGCTATGATCCATATGTTTCTGTAGATTCTGCATGGAGACTTTCAAGAAGCATCCATCACACTAAGAATGTAGATGAGATCTACAAGGAGTGTGATTATATCACAATCCATGTACCGGCACTGGAAGATACAAAGGGTATGATCAATAAGAATGCCATCAGTCTGATGAAAGAGGGCGTTGTGATCCTGAACTTTGCAAGAGATGTACTGGTGAACAGTGAAGACATTGTGGATGCACTTGTTGGTGGAAAAGTCGGACGCTATGTAACTGACTTTCCGACACCGGAGATCGCAGGAGTGAAGCATGCGATTGTTATTCCGCATCTGGGAGCGTCAACTGCTGAATCAGAAGACAATTGTGCAAAGATGGCAGTAGAAGAGCTGAAGGATTTCCTGGAAAATGGAAATATCCGTAATTCTGTCAACTTCCCGGCATGCGATATGGGTGTAAGGGATAAAACAAGAATTACGATCCTGCACAGGAATATTCCGAACATGATCGGTCAGTTTACTGCGCTTCTGGCAAAGGATAATGTCAATATCGATGATATGACGAATAAGAGCCGTGGCAGCTATGCATATACGATGATCGATGTGGATAATGATGTGGCAGAAGACGTGGTAAAAGGTCTGGAAATGATCGAGAGTGTTCTGAAAGTCAGAGTAATTGCATAAAAAGTGACAGAGGGTGCGTTTGAAAAAGCGCATCCTTTTTTGTTAAAAAAATGGGAATCCTGTTAAAAAAATAAGAATCCTGTTAAATGATTAATTACTGCCATTTCGGTAGCATTTCAAAAAAAAGTGTGTTACACTCGCAATAGATTGTGGCGGACTGTTATTGCAAGGGAAGAAGATACAAAGAGTATCAATATGTCATATACAGGGAGGTATTTAATATGGCAATAACAATCGGCATAAACGGATTTGGACGTATTGGAAGAGTTGCATTCCGCATTGCCATCAATCAGCCGGAAAAATTTAAAATTTGTGGGATTAATGTGAGAAACGCAGATCTGGATTATATGATTTATATGATCCGTTACGATTCGATCTTTGGACGTTTCCAGGGAAGTCTGGAAAAATATGAGGATGGAATTGTTGTAAATGGCGAGAAGATCCGAGTGTATTCAGAAAATGATGCTGCTGACATTCCGTGGGGAGAGTGTGGAGCAGAATACATTATAGATGCGACAGGTGCTTACTGTACGACAGAAAAAGCAATGGCACATATCCGGGGTGGAGCAAAGAAAGTGGTCATCTCTGCACCGGCTAAAGATCAGGACACACCGACATTTGTAATGGGAGTGAATCATGAACTCTATCAGTCATCTATGCAGGTCGTTTCAAATGCATCTTGCACAACAAACTGTCTTGCACCGATCTGTAAGGTATTGGAGGATAATTATGGAATAGAGTATGGCCTGATGTCTACTATCCATTCAGCTACAGCAAAACAGAAGGTAGTTGACTGCCGTTCGCTGAAAGACTGGCGTACAGGTCGTGCTGTATTCGGAAATCTGATCCCATCTTCAACAGGAGCTGCAAAAGCAATCTCACTTGTTATTCCGGCGTTAAAGGACCGTATGAATGGAATTTCTTATCGTGTACCGACTTCAGATGTATCCATTGTGGATCTGAATGTCGCGTTGAAGACAGAAACCACTTATGAAGATATCTGCAAGAAAATGAAGGAAGCTTCCGAAACAACTCTTAAGGAGATTCTGGATTATGTGGATGATGAAGTTGTTTCTTCCGATTTTATCGGAGATAATCACGCATCCTCTTTTGATGCAAGGGAAGGAATCCAGGTAAACGGTCATTTTTTCAAACTGATCAGTTTTTATGATAATGAATGGGGATATACCAGTCAGATCTTCCGCCTGATTTCGCATATGTACCAGGTGGACCATGGTGTAAAATAAAACAGATTGTAAATGAAAAAGTAAAACGTATATCAGCAGTAACAGTCAGAAGCCATGAAAGAAAGAGTATCACGTGAACAAGAAGAAACGTGATACTCTTTTTGTTACATAGGAACATTCATTCTTATTTGGTATTCAAATTTTTTCAAAATGTTTTTTCAAAGGCAGAAAATATCGTCTTTTTTATAACGATGCTTGCGTATTTTGAAAAATATGGTATGATAAAGGACAAAAGTAGCACTTTACAGTGTGAAAATGTAACGTAGGAGGAAGAGATAATGGCATACGAGATTACAGGACATACAGTCCTTACCGGATTACTGGGGAGTCCGGTAGCACACAGCATTTCCCCAATGATGCATAACGAGGCATTTCGCCAGCTGGAGCTGGATTACGCATATTTGGCATTTGATGTTGGAACAGATAACTTAAAGACAGCAGTAGATGGTCTGAAAGTCATGGGAGTCAGAGGATTCAACCTGACTATGCCTGACAAGAATCTGATGTGCTCACTGGTTGATAAACTTTCACCGGCATCTGAGATCGGTGGGGCGGTCAACACTGTTGTAAATGATAACGGTGTCCTGACAGGTTATACGACAGACGGAATTGGATTCATGCGTGCAGTCAGTGAGACAGGCGTTGATATCATTGGCAAGAAGATGACACTTCTTGGAGCGGGTGGAGCCGCAGCAGCGATTCTGATCCAGGCAGCACTTGACAAAGTAGCAGAGATTTCGGTATTCAACATCCGTGATGAATTCTTCACACGTGCGGAGAAGACAATCGAGAAACTTCATGAGAAGACAGACTGCAAGATCAACCTCTATGACTTCTCTGACCCGGAAGTCCTCAAAAAGGAGATCGCAGAAAGTGCAATTCTGGTAAACGGAACTTCTATCGGTATGGCACCGAAGACAGACAGATGTATCATCACAGATGACAGTGTGTTCAGAAAAGATCTGTTTGTATTTGATGTAATCTACAATCCGGAAGAAACGTTATTCCTGAAGAAAGCAAAAGCAGCAGGATGCCAGACACTGAACGGTCTGAACATGCTGTTATATCAGGGTGCTGCATCATTTGAACTCTGGACAGGAAAAGAAATGCCGGTTGATATTATCAAAGAAAAATATTTCTCGCGTTAATTTGCTGAAAAATGATTGACAAAGCCTATTGATTCGTGTAACATAAGCTATAGATTTTAAAAATTACATATTCTACTATCAAAATACAATGAAAAGAAGTAGTAAATATAATAAGACGTCACAGAGAGTCCTTTATCGGTGGAAGAAGGATACCGAAGATTATATTGAATTCCTCTTGGAGTAGGATACTGAATGCATTCTTTTGAAGAATTGTTAATAGGTATTTCCGGTAGCAGCCGTTATCTGCAAGGGTATAACCGTTATGAACGACGTACCTGACGAGGCAGTTGTCGTGAGACAATTGTAAAATGAGGTGGAACCACGAAGTATATAATACTCTCGTCCTCTGTTTTTACAGAAGACGGGGGTTTTTTGTTTCATAGGAAATTCCGAAGGAACTTCTAAAAGACATATTCGATGATTAGTAGAGAGAAGAGAAAGGGAAAAAGATTATGATTATCGTATTAAAACCAAGAACAAGTGATGAAAACGTAAAACGAGTTGAGAATATGGTCCGTGCAAAGGGACTGGAAGTACATACTGTAAAAGGTGAGGATCTTACAATTATCGGCTGTATCGGCGATACGGTCCGTGTGGATCCAAAGCTTTTCGAAGTAGACTCTTCTGTTGAGAAAGTTATGCATGTACAGGAACCTTATAAACTTGTAAACCGTGCATTCCATCCGGACGATACCATCGTAGATGTATCTGGTGTCAAAGTTGGTGGCGGACATCTGGCACTGATCGCCGGACCTTGTTCTGTGGAGTCAGAAGAGCAGGTGATCGAGATCGCAAAGGCTGTTAAGGCATCCGGTGCAAATATGCTCCGTGGTGGTGCATTCAAGCCGAGAACAAGCCCATATTCATTCCAGGGACTGGGTCTTGAAGGTCTGGAAATCTTATGTGCAGCAAGAGAAGAGACAGGGCTTCCGATCGTAACAGAGCTGATGTCACCGGAATATCTGGAAATCTTCGATGAAAAGGTAGACCTGATCCAGATCGGTGCACGTAACATGCAGAACTATGACCTGTTAAAACAGCTCGGACAGACAAAGAGACCGATCCTTTTGAAGAGAGGACTTAATGCAACTTACGAAGAATGGATGATGTCAGCAGAATACATTATGGCATCCGGAAATCCAAATGTTATCCTCTGCGAAAGAGGAATCCGTACCTTCGAGACTTATACCAGAAATACACTGGATCTTCAGTCTATTCCGGTAGTAAGAAAACTCAGCCATCTTCCGGTAGTTGTAGACCCGAGCCACGCAGGAGGAAAATGGTGGCTGGTTGATCCGATGGCAAAAGCATCAGTTGCAGCAGGAGCGGACGGGCTGATCATCGAAGTGCATAACAGTCCGGAAACAGCACTTTGTGACGGAGCACAGTCGCTGAAACCGGAAAAATATGATACACTGTTAAAAGAGATTACCGGAATCGCAAAAGCAGTCGGTAAAGAAATGTAAAAAACAGCAGCCTGGGAGGAACAAAACGATGAAAATGACGGTAGATTTAAAGGAACACAGCTATCCGATCTATATTGAAAGAGGAATTCTGAAAGAAGCGGCAGAAAGAATAGCGGAAGTATATCAGGGATCAAAGATCATGATCATTTCCGATGACAGAGTTTATTCTTATTATGGAGAAGCGCTTAAGAAAAATCTTTCTGAAAAATATGAGTGTGCGGAAACCGTGATTCCACATGGAGAACCGTCAAAAGCATTCGAAACCCTTCCGGGGGTATACAGCTCTCTTCTGGAAGCAAAGATTTCCAGAACAGACCTGATCGTTGCACTTGGCGGTGGAGTGGTAGGAGACCTTGCCGGATTTGTGGCAGCGACCTTTCTTAGAGGAATCAAGTTCGTACAGATTCCAACTTCCATTCTTGCACAGGTAGATTCTTCTGTTGGTGGAAAAGTTGCAGTCGATCTTCCACAGGGTAAGAACCTGGTAGGTGCTTTTTATCAGCCGAAGATGGTACTGATCGATCCGGATGTGCTGGAAACCTTGCCGGAGCGTTACGTGACGGATGGCATGGGGGAGGTTATCAAATACGGATGCATCAAAGACCGCAAGCTTTTTGATCTTCTGGAAAAATGCGGATGCTATGAGAATCTGAAAGAGCATTTAACCGATGTGATCGCAACCTGTGTCGATATCAAACGCCGCATTGTGGAAGAAGACGAGTTTGATACCGGAGAGAGGATTCTCCTGAACTTCGGACATACCCTTGCCCACACCATTGAGCAGCACTTCCACTATGAAAGAGAAAGCCACGGTGAAGCCGTAGCCATCGGAATGTACCAGATCACAAAGATTGCTGAAGAGAAAGGACTCACCCAAAAAGGCGAAGCCGAGCACATCCGGAAAGTCCTGGAAGCTTATAAACTTCCGGTAAAAGCCGATGTCCCACTCCCACAGCTTACCGAAGCAATCAAGCTGGATAAAAAAACACTGAATAATAAATTAAAAGTCGTCCTTCTCCATGAAATCGGAGATTCCTATACATACCCGACCGGACAGGAATTCTTTGATGGGGACAGGATAGTATAAAAAATAAAAATGCCGTAAAATCATGAAAAATACTGATTTTACGGCATTTTTATATTTTCTTGCAGCGTCCGTCCGTCAATTAAACTTACTATCCCGCCAACAAAATTTATCTCATATTTCTCTTCGCAAGCAAATCATGAATCTTATCCGTCGGATTCATAACCGCACTAATAGATGTAGAATGATTCATCGAATCAATGATCAGTGCAAGGAACTTACTCATATCCGCTTCAATGAAATACGGTTTATCATGAAGCTGAGGAGGCAGATAGGTCAGATTGGTTGTGATCAGTCTGTCCAGATAGCCCTTTTCATAATATTCATCGAACTTGTCAAGACCTTCTGTGAAGAGACCAAAAGTAGTACATACAAATACACGCTCAGCTCCGCGGTCTTTTAACTGCCTGGTAACATCCAGCATACTTTCACCGGAAGAAATCATGTCATCGATGATGATAACGGTCTTTCCATGTACATCGTCACCTAAGAATTCATGTGCAACGATCGGATTTTTACCATTTACGATGGTAGAATAATCACGGCGTTTGTAGAACATACCCATATCAACACCGAGTACGTTGGAGAAGTATACGGCTCTTTGCATTGCACCTTCATCCGGGCTGATGATCATCAGATGGTCTTTGTCTGCTTTCAGATCTGGTTCTGCTTTAAATAGAGCTTTGATGAACTGATACAGAGGGTTGAAGCTGTCGAAACCATTGAGTGGGATCGCATTCTGTACACGCGGATCGTGTGCGTCAAATGTCAGAATGTTAGATACACCCATTGCGGTTAATTCTTCCAGAGCCATTGCACAGTCCAGAGATTCACGTTTGGTTCTCTTGTGCTGGCGGCTTTCGTAAAGGAATGGCATAATTACATTTACACGGTGTGCCTTTCCTGTAGAAGCGGAGATGATACGCTTCAGATCCTGATAGTGATCATCCGGTGACATATGATTGATATGTCCGTTTACTGTGTATGTCAGGCTGTAGTTGCAGACATCCACCATAATAAAGAGATCTTTTCCGCGGATACTTTCGCCAAACATTCCCTTTGCTTCCCCCGAACCAAAACGTGGGCAACTGTTCTTTGCAAGATAAGAATCTGCTTCATAAGATGAATAGATTGCAGGATCCAGAAAATCATGCAGAGAATTTTTGCGGAACGATACGATGTACTGATCCACTTTTTCTGCCAGATCCTTGCAGCTTTCCAGGGCAGCAATTTTAAGTGGTGCTGTCGGAAGAGCTTTTTCCATAAGTTCGATATTTGTCATGAGTGCCTCCTTATAATAAGCGTTTTAAGTGCTTTTTATCTAATCTTACTTATCTTTTATACCATTATTTAAAAGCAATGACAAGAAAGAGGCGTTAAAAAATTGCATTTTTTGAAGAAATCTAGTATGATATAGAAGCAGAATTCCGAATAAATATCAGGAGGAAGAAAATATGAGTAAACCAGTTGTTGCCATTGTAGGGCGGCCGAACGTTGGAAAGTCGACGCTTTTTAACGCACTGGCAGGAGAAAAGATAGCAATCGTTAAAGATACGCCGGGTGTTACCCGCGACAGAATTTATGCAGAAGTGAATTGGCTCGATAAAGAATTTACGTTGATCGATACCGGTGGAATCGAGCCGGACAGCCGAGATGTGATCCTCTCCCAGATGAGAGAGCAGGCACAGATCGCCATTGACACTGCAGATGTGATCCTGTTTATGACAGATGTAAAGCAGGGACTTGTAGATTCCGATTCAAAAGTGGCAGATATGCTCCGCCGCTCCCACAAGCCAGTCATCCTTGTTGTCAATAAAGTGGACAATTTTAACAAGATGATGCCGGATGTGTATGAATTTTATAATCTGGGAATCGGAGATCCGGTTCCGATCTCAGCATCGGAACGAATTGGAATCGGAGATATGCTGGATAAGGTTCTGGCATATTTTCCGGAAGGGGCAGGCCAGGAAGAGGAAGATGACCGTCCGAGAGTTGCGATCGTTGGGAAACCGAACGTCGGGAAGTCTTCGATCATCAACCGTCTGATCGGAAAAGACCGTGTGATCGTATCCGATATTGCCGGAACTACAAGAGATGCCATTGACACGGAAGTAATGCACAATGGAAAAGAGTATGTATTCATTGATACAGCAGGACTTCGCCGTAAGAATAAGATCAAAGAGGAACTGGAGCGCTACAGTATTATCCGTACAGTTACGGCAGTAGAAAGAGCGGATGTGGTCCTGGTTGTGATCGATGCGGCAGAAGGAGTAACCGAGCAGGATGCCAAGATCGCAGGAATCGCACATGAGCGTGGAAAAGGTGTCATCATCGTTGTAAATAAATGGGATGCCATTGAAAAGAACGATAAGACCACGAAGGAATATGAGCATCAGATCAGGATGGTGCTGTCTTTCCTGCCTTACGCAGAGATCATGTATGTGTCTGCACTGACAGGCCAGAGACTTCCGAAGCTCTTTGACATGATCGACACCGTTATTGAGAACCAGACACTCCGTGTGGCTACGGGTGTCCTTAACGAGATCATGACCGAAGCTGTTGCAATGCAGCAGCCGCCGTCAGATAAGGGAAAACGGCTGAAACTTTACTATATTACCCAGGTAGCGGTCAAACCGCCGACATTTGTCATCTTTGTAAATGATAAAGAACTGATGCATTTCTCTTATACGAGATATCTGGAGAATAAGATCCGTGAAGCGTTTGGCTTCCGTGGAACGTCTCTTAAATTCTTTATCAGGGAGAGAAAGGAGAAGGACAAATAAGATGGAACGTCTTGTATGTTTGCTGATCGGCTATATATTTGGTCTGTTTCAGACCGGCTATTTCTATGGAAAAACTCAGGGGGTAGATATCCGCAAGATGGGAAGCGGAAATGCAGGTTCTACCAATGCACTTCGCACCATGGGAATCAAAGCCGGAATGATCACCCTGCTAGGTGACTGCTTCAAATGCGTGATCGCAGTTCTGGTGGTCCGCGGAATTTACGGACAGTCTCACGCAGATATTTTACCGCTCCTTTCGCTGTATACAGGTTTTGGGGCAGTGCTCGGACATAATTTTCCATTCTATCTGAAGTTCAAGGGCGGAAAGGGAATTGCAGTTACGGCAGGTATGATCTTATCTACAGATATTCGGATTGCGGCAGTATGTTTGATCGTGTTTATCGTAATTGTTGCCGTGACACGTTATGTATCACTGGGATCGCTGGTGATTTCCGTACTGTTCCTTGTCGGACTCGTCGTTGACGGACAGATGGGAATGTTTGGAATGGCGCAGAAGTATCTGTTTGAAATGTATGGAATCGGAGCACTTTTTGTTCTCTCTGCATTTATCCGTCACCATGCGAATATCGGACGTCTGAGAAATGGTACAGAGAGCAAGATCAGTTTTTCAAAAAAGAAAAATAAGAGGTAATAATTTATGGCAGAAATCGGAGTTATCGGTTCAGGAAGCTGGGGAACGGCTCTGGCCCTGGTACTGAATAAAAACGGACATCATGTAACCATCTGGTCTTATTTAAAAGAAGAAGCAGATGAGATCAGAGAAAAGCGGGAAAATCCAAGTAAGCTTCCGGGCGTTCATATCCCGGAGGAGATCGAGATCACAACAGATCTGCAGGGAAGCGTGGAAGGAAAAGATGTGGTCGTTCTTGCAGTTCCGTCTATGGCAACCAGAGCTACGGCGAAGAAAATGTGCCCGTATGTAAAGGAAGAGCAGATTCTGGTCAATGTGGCAAAAGGAATTGAAGAGGGTACTTTAAAGACACTTTCCGAGCAGATTGAAGAAGAGATTCCGCAGGCAAATGTAGCTGTTCTTTCAGGTCCAAGTCACGCGGAAGAAGTAAGCCGCGAACTTCCGACAACGGTTGTAGTCGGAGCAGAGACAGAAGAAACCGCCATTTATCTGCAGAAAATTTTTATGAATGATGTGTTCCGCGTTTATACGAGTCCGGATATCAAAGGAATTGAGCTTGGTGGCTCCCTGAAAAATGTCATTGCACTTGCAGCCGGAGTTGCAGATGGACTCGGATATGGGGATAACACCAAAGCTGCTCTGATCACCAGAGGAATTGCAGAGATTACAAGGCTGGGTATAAAGATGGGTGGAAAGCTGGAATCCTTTACCGGACTTACCGGAATCGGCGATCTGATCGTCACCTGTGCAAGTAAGCACAGCCGTAACCGTAAGGCAGGTGTTCTGATCGGTGAGGGAATGACGATGGAAGAAGCGATGGCTGAGGTCAAGATGGTAGTCGAGGGCGTGTATTCAGCAAAAGCGGCAAGAGAGTTGGCTGAAAAATATGAGGTATCCATGCCGATCGTGGAAAAGGTCAATCAGGTACTTTTTGAAGGCAAACCCGCAAAGGATGCGGTAAGTGAACTGATGATGCGTGACGGGCGCAGCGAATACAGTAACCTTCCGTGGGATTAAAGTTTCAAAGAAATTTCATAAAGTCTTAATGGAAAATCCTTCCGTATAGGCGTATAATGACGTGTATACAGGAGGATTTTTTGTATGAAATTCGGAAAAAAAGAAAAAGAAACACAAGAGGAAGAAGTCGTTCGCGGCGAGATCCAGCGTGTGGTTCCAGACTACCGGGTAGGTCTTAATCCCGAGCAGATCCGGATAAGGGAAGAGAATGGCTGGACCAATGATGAGGTTGCTTCACCGGGACTTACGACAAAAGAGATTGTTCATAATAATATATTTACCTATTTCAACCTGATCTTTCTGATTCTGGCGATTCTGCTGTGCCTGGTAGGTTCTTTTCGAAATCTGACATTCCTGCCGGTCATCATCTGCAATACACTGATCGGGATCATTCAGGAGATCCGTTCCAAGAAAGTACTGGATAGGCTGACCATGCTGAATGCACCGCACGCAGAAGTAATCCGTGGAGGGGTATCGCTGAATCTGGAGGCGGATCAGCTGGTTGTGGACGACATTGTTGTATTTCGTGCAGGGAACCAGATCTGTGCAGATGCGGTTGTTGAGGCTGGCGAGGTTCAGGTCAATGAATCTTTACTTACCGGTGAATCTGATGAGATCACGAAAAAGCGTGGAGACCGTCTGATGTCAGGTAGTTTTGTGGTATCAGGAAGCTGTCATGCACGCCTGGACAAGGTTGGAGCGGATTCCTATATTTCACAGCTGACTCTGGAAGCAAAAGCCATGCAGCAGGGGGAACAGTCGGAGATGATCCGTTCCCTGGACAAGCTGGTAAAAATGGTCGGAATCGCACTGATCCCGATAGGAATCATTTTGTTTGTGCAGAGTTATTTCTATAATCACGACAGCTTCCGGCAGAGTATTATCTCCATGGTTGCTGCAGTGATCGGCATGATCCCGGAAGGATTATATCTTCTTGCAAGCGTGGCACTTGCGGTAAGTGCAATGCGTCTTGCATCGAAAAAGGTATTGCTCCATGATATGAAGAGTATCGAGACTCTGGCGCGGGTAAATGTGCTTTGTGTTGACAAGACAGGTACGATCACAGAAGACAGTATGTGTGTCAGTGAAGTGGTGAAAGCCAAGGCCTATGACGAAGAAAAGATGCCGGATCTGAACCGGATGATCGGCGATTTTGTCAAAGGAATGGACGCGGATAACAGCACGATGCATGCGATGCAAGAACATTTTACAGAGCATTCAGATAAAGTGCCGGAAAAAGTGATTCCTTTTTCTTCCACGGTCAAATACAGCGGAGTAATTTTCAAAGATCAGGCATATGTGCTTGGTGCACCGGAATTTGTCCTGCGTGAGGATTATACAAAGTATCAGGGAAGAATAGAGCAGTATACGTCCAGGGGGTTCCGTGTACTGGTATTTGGAAGCTATGATGGAGAGCCGGATGGTAAGCCGCTGACTGGAACGGTAACGCCGCTTGGTTATGTCCTCCTTCTCAATAAAGTCAGGGAAGAAGCGCCTGCGACTTTCAAATATTTTGCGGACCAGGGTGTTGCGATAAAAGTTATTTCGGGTGATAATCCGATCACCGTATCGGAGACTGCGAAGCAGGCCGGAATTGAAGGCGCAGAGAATTACGTGGATGCGGGAACATTAAAGACCGAAGAAGATATTGCCCTTGCGGTGAGCAAATATACGGTCTTCGGAAGGGTAATCCCGGAACAGAAAAGACAGTTTGTGCAGGCACTGAAAAAGCAGGGAATGACGGTCGCTATGACCGGTGATGGTGTTAATGATGTACTTGCCCTGAAGGATGCAGACTGTTCGGTGGCGATGGCATCAGGAAGCGATGCGGCGGTCCAGGCGTCCCAGGTGGTACTTCTGGAATCCGATTTTTCAAGGATGCCGGAGGTTGTTCTGGAAGGAAGAAGAGTTGTCAATAACATTCAGCGTTCAGCAAGTCTGTTCCTGGTGAAGAATATTTTTTCCTTCCTGCTTGCAATTTTCTCGGCAGTCTTTATGATTACCTATCCGCTGGAGCCATCCCAGGTATCGCTGATCAGCATGTATACGATCGGTATTCCGGCATTCTTCTTGGCACTGCAGCCGAACCGGGATATCATTAAGGGACACTTCCTGACCAATGTGTTTTTAAAGGCACTTCCGGCAGGACTTACGGATGTACTTGCGGTTGGTGCGCTGGTTGTATTTGGACAGACGTTCGGAGTTGCATCCAAAGATATTTCTACGGCGGCGACAATGCTGCTTGCAATTGTCGGATTCATGATCCTTTACAGGATCTGCCAGCCGATGAATGCACTGCGTATGATCGTCTGGATCGGATGCGTGATCGGACTGTTAGGATGCAGTATCTTCCTGCCACAGTTATTTGCGATTACGGGAATGTCCAGAAAATGCATTATGCTTTTTGTAGTATTCTCTATCGCGACCGAGCCGGTACTTCGGTATCTGACGAAGCTGATCGAATGGCTGAGAAAGCAGTACATAAAATTTATCAAGAATCCAATCAAAGAATTTAAAGGAAAAGCTGCCGATTAAGGCAGCTTTTCTTGGAAAATGAGTATTTTTAAAGAATAAAGATCGGATAATTCAGTCTGTAAATTCTGCATTCTGATCCACTTCTTCTGACTGGCTTACGATATGATTGGTCAATGCCTCATCATCCGTGGTAAACACAATATCCGGCAGAAGTTCAAAATAAAAATCCGTATATTTTTTCGCAAGAGCCTGGATACAGAAATTTTGTACGATCTTAAACCGGGTAATGGAAACCAGATCTTTGTCAAAGGTGATGTAAACACTGATCCAGAGCTTTCTTCCGGTACGGAGAATGTCATAGTAGAGTTTTTTGTAACCATAGGCATTTAGGACAGGTTCGATCGTTTCTTTAATTTCATCAACAGTTTCCTCCTCCGGCGGGATCAGGAACAGATCCCGAAGTCCGGTTATTACTGTCTTTATCGGCGTCGGCAGCATAAAGATGGACAGGGTGACGGTAATAATCTGGTCAAGATAAGGTGTTATGGGTCTGAACCATGGAAAAGGCAGCAGAACCGGAAGAAAGAAGGCAATTGCCATACCGAAAGAGGCAATACTGTCGATCTCCCAGCCTTCCATTTCCATTGTGATCATTGGGGAATCCATCAGACGATTCTTATATTTGAGATAAATGGATACGGTAATTCCCAGAAAAAATGCAAATAATTCAAACCAGGCAATGGTATCAAAAGCGACTTTTCTGCCACCATGGATCATGATTTCGATATTGTTCAGGATCAGCCCGACGGTAACGCCAGTCATGGTAATGCCCTTGACAACGACAAACATAGATTCAATCTGCATATAACCGAACGGGTGCTTTTCATTGGATGGCTTGTAAAGTAGCGGAATCAGAAAAAGCGACGGCAGGAGCATGCAGAACTCGACTCCGTCATAGATTGCGTCCAGAAGAACTGCCTGGGAACTGGTGTAGATTGCCATGACGATCTCAACGATAACGAAAAACAGATTCCCGTACAGGGAGACAGACATGGCTTTTTTTTCTCTTTTCTGTGCTTTTCTTCCTACGTGCATAGGATACCTCCTTTTTTGACTGTAAGAAAATCCCGATAGGATTTTCTGATAAATGAAAGGCATTACGTGCCTGTAATACGTTTTTTTGTTACCATTTATCATACCCGATTTTGAAATTGATGGCAAGAAAGTAAAAGTGAACTGGCAGTATAGTTGTTCTAAACCGGGGAAAGCCCGCATACACTGTATCAGCAATCAAAGGGGGACAGTGTATGGATACATTTGATTTATACAAGGATATACAGTGCCGGACGAATGGAGAGATCTATCTGGGTGTGGTAGGACCGGTACGGAGTGGCAAATCAACCTTTATCAAGCGTTTTATGGATGTGCTGGTGCTGCCGAAAATGACCGATGAGCATGCAAAAGAGCGGACGGTGGATGAGCTTCCGCAGTCTGCGTCAGGGAAGAGCATCATGACAACGGAGCCGAAATTTGTGCCAAAAGAAGCTGCCGAAATACAGCTCGCAAAGGATGTGAGTGTGCAGGTGCGTCTGATCGATTGTGTGGGCTATATGGTGGAGGGAGCCGCCGGTCACATGGAAAATGGAGCAGAACGTCTGGTGAAAACGCCGTGGAATGAAAAAGAAATTCCGTTTACAAAGGCGGCAGAAATCGGGACGAAAAAGGTAATCCATGACCACTCCACGATCGGGATTGTTGTGACGACAGATGGAAGTATCGGAGAGCTTCCCAGAAACAGCTATCGGGCGGCAGAAAAGAAAACAATCCAGGAGCTGAAAAGCATTGGCAAGCCGTTCGTGGTCTTGGTCAATACCCGGAAACCGTACAGCGCAGAGGCAAAAAACGTGGCAGAAGAAATCCAGAAAGAATATCAGGTAACGGCACTTCCGGTCAACTGTGAACAGCTCCGGGAAGAAGATATCCACCGGATCATGGAAAATGTGCTCTTTGCATTTCCGGTCACAGAAGTAAAATTTTTCCTTCCAAAATGGGTGGAAATACTTACAGCAGATCACAAGGTCCGGGAAGAGCTGGTATCTTATGCAAGAGAAGTCATGGGCAGAATCGGAGAAATCCGGGATGCGATGGAGATCCGGAAGCCGGAGCAGAGTACCTACATAAATGCAGTAAATGTAACAGGTGTGTCTATGGATACCGGTGAGATCTCGGTTGAAATCAAGGTAGAAGATGGCTGTTATTATGAAATGTTAAGTGATCTGACCGGAACGCAGATCAGCGGGGAATATGATCTGATCCATACAGTGCGTAATCTTGCCATGCTCCAGAAAGAATATGAAAGTGTCAAAGATGCACTTGCTTCGGTTAAAATGAAAGGCTACGGTGTAGTCAGCGCGACAAGAGAAGAAATCCGGCTGGACGATCCAGTGGTAATCCGTCAGGGCAATAAATACGGAGTAAAGATCCGTTCGGAAGCACCTTCTATTCATATGATCCGAGCTAACATTGAGACCGAGATCGCACCGATCGTGGGGAGTGAGCAGCAGGCAAAGGATCTGGTAAATTATATCAACGAGGCGGCAAAGAGCCCGGATGGAGTCTGGGGAACCAATATTTTCGGAAAATCGATCGAAGAGCTGGTGATGGATGGCGTGCGAAACAAGATCGCCATGATCGGAGATGAGAGTCAGGCAAAACTGCAGGACACCATGCAGAAGATCGTCAATGACAGCAACGGAGGTATGGTTTGCATCATTATCTAAAATTTTTCTTAAATCAATTCGATTGGCGGCGGGAAACTTGCATGGCAATCCGAGAGTATGTTATACTAAAGTCTATACGTTAGGGGATACATTTTCATGGAATGAATGGTCATATAAGATACCATGAAATCTATACGTGAGGAGAAAAGAAAAGAGGGACATCTATGAAAGTAGCAATTGTATCAGCAGACACCATGATATACAGAAAACAGAAGGATGATACGTGTTCGCCAATCGTGCGAAGAGTGCTCGATCAGGTCAGCTTCAAGACAGAGCTTGTACAGCCGGTACCAAATGACAGGGAGGTTATCCGCAAGATCCTTGCGAAGATCGCGGATGCACAGATGGCAGATCTGATCCTTACGATCGGTGGGATCGGATGCAGAGAAGAGGACTGTGTTCCGGAAGCGACAAAGGCAGTGGTCGATAAGGAGATTCCGGGGATCGGAGAGTCGATGCGTCTTTTTATGACACGGACCAGAAAAAGGGCAATGCTGACGAGAGGAACAGCAGGTATCCGGGGTAAATCCCTGATCGTCAATCTTCCGGGAAGTCCGAAGATCATTAAAGAGTGTCTGGAATATGTTCTTCCGGAGATTGTTTATGCGACAGAGACGGCAGTCGGTGAACATGATGATGTTGAGGAGTAGACAGACAGATGAGGGTGACGTATATCGGACACAGCGGATTTTCAGTGGAACTGGAATCCCATATTCTATTATTTGACTATTATGAAGGAACGATGCCGGAGTTTGATCCAGCGAAGAAGCTGTTGGTATTTGCCAGCCATTCCCATCCGGATCATTTTAACAGAGAGATCCTGAAGCTTGCGGATGTGTATCCGGATGTGGAATATATTTTCCCGAAGGATATCGGAATTGCGAAAAAGAAGCAGCGTGCATCGGAACATTTTATGAGGAAAAGAGACGAGATCACTGTCGGAGATACGAAGGTACGCAGTCTGCGTTCAACAGATGAAGGAGTTGCCTTTCTTATAAAATGTGAAGACAGGACGATTTACCATGCAGGGGATTTGAACTGGTGGCATTGGGAAGAAGAAGACGATGCATATAACCGGATGATGCGAGGTGATTATAAAAAGGAGATCGAAGCACTTGCCGGGGAAAAGATCGATCTTGCATTTGTTGTGCTTGATCCGAGGCAGGAAGAACAGTTTTGCTGGGGCTTTGACTGGTTTATGCGGCATACGGATACGAAAATCGTCTTTCCGATGCATATGTGGAAAAAGTATGAGGTACAGGACAGGCTTGCCGGAATGGAAGTATCAGAGCTGTACAGGGACAAAATCATGCGGATCCGGGAAATGGGACAGACATTTGAATTGAATTTATAACCGGTTTTGGATGGACATATTTTCTAAGATAGAAAAATGGACGGATGCAGACCGGAGGATGATAAGGAGACAGACTATGAAAGTCAGTATTTATACAGATGGAGCAGCAAGAGGCAATCCGGACGGACCGGGAGGATATGGCGTTGTTCTCGAATATGTGGATCCAAAGGGAGAACTTCATGTCAAAGAGCTTTCCGGCGGCTATGTGCGGACAACGAATAACCGGATGGAACTGATGGCCGTTATCCGCGGACTGGAAGCTCTCAACAGACCATGTGAGGTAGAGCTTTATTCGGATTCCCAATATGTAGTTAATGCATTTAACCAGCACTGGATCGAAGGATGGATCAAAAAAGGCTGGAAGCGTGGGAAGAATGAACCTGTTAAGAATACCGATCTGTGGAAGCGCCTACTGGAAGCCAAAAAACCGCACCAGGTGAACTTCAACTGGGTAAAAGGACATGACGGACACCCGCAGAATGAGCGGTGCGATACTCTGGCAACAACAGCAGCCGATGGAAATGAGCTGCAGATTGATCCGGGCGTGTAGAAGAATTCCCTTTACACTGATAAAAAAATGTGATAAAGTATCTAAGGCAAGTAAGACAGACGTTCGCGGATGCAAGTGCCGAAAGGCCGCAGACGAGGAAAGTCCGGGCTTCACAGGGCAGGATGCCGGATAACGTCCGGTAGAGGTGACTCTAAGGATAGTGCAACAGAAATGTACCGCCTGCAGATGCAGGTAAGGTTGGAAGGGCAGTGTAAGAGACTACCGCCTGGGTGGTAACACACAGGGCATATGTAAACCCCATCCGAAGCAAGACCGAAAAGAAGTGGTATGGCGGCCCGTCATGCTTCAGGTTGGTCGCTTGAGTCTGCTGGCAACAGCAGAACTGGATAGATGAACGTCCACGACATAACCCGGCTTATCGTTTTGCTTGCTTTTAATTTTTTATTGAGCAATTTTGAAAAGAATCTGTATTCATATTTCTGAAGTATACAGATTCTTTTTTGCAGTATAACAGGAAAAAATTGAAGAAAACACGGATAAATTTTCGTTAACCAGGTACACAGCCACACCAGACAAAATATCCTCTCCAGATTCATGTATGTGCAATGGAGATGAGACTCAGAAATTATGGAAGCCATTGCTGACATAATTTTCGCTTTCAGAGGCTCATCGGAATGCCTTGCACATAGAATCTGGAGAGGATATTTTTGTCTGGTGTGGCGTCCCTTACCGTTTACAAAAATTTATCCAGTTCCGCTTCAACATTCTTCCTCTTCTTAACCGTTGGATGTTCGATCACCTTCCCTTTTGCAACCACCATTTCCAGATTCCTCAGTACTTTCAGATCCTCCAGTGGATTCTTCGCTGTCACGATCAGATCTGCAAATTTACCTTTTTCAATCGAACCGGTAAGATTTCCGATCCCTGCAAGCTCGGCACTCCTTTTTGTTGCCGTATAAATGGCAAAAGAATTGGAAACACCCACATATTTGTGAAAATAATAAAGCTCACGCCAGAAATCATACTGTGTGATCCATGGGCAGCCGACATCATTGCCGAGAACAACCGGGATATCATTTGCAAGAGCAGCTTTGGCACAGTCAACGATTCCCTCGAAAACAACATTTCCGTTGTATTGTTCTACCTCTGTTGCATTGGTGATGGAGCGGTCGAAGAGCGCATAAGGCAGAGCCGGTGAAATCGTGGTACAGAGGAATGCATCCCGTTCTTTGAATAGCTGTATCATATCTTCGCTTAGTTTTGCACCGTGTTCGATGGAGTCAACACCATTTTCCAGAGCGACTCGGACACCTTCCGGAGATTCGACGTGGGCAGCAACCAGATAACCGTCGGCGTGCGCTTTTTCGCAGATAGCACGAACCATTTCCGGCGGTATTTTCAGTTCACCCGGAACGCCTTTTTCTTTGGCATCTAATACGCCTCCGGTGATCATGAGTTTGATCAAGTCGACCTTTTCCTTCTCGGACTGTTCAAGGTGTGCAAGCGCATCAGAAATGGAGGAGGCGGCAACAGCAACCGATCCTGCCATATGCCCACCCGGAACCGAGATTCCCTGGTTGGAAGCAAGGATACGTGGTCCGGTTTTGGTTCCGGCTTCGATCTCGTCACGCAGCCGGGTGTCGAAGCTGCCAAGTCCTCCGACGGTCCGGATTGTTGTGACACCGCCAAGCAGCTCATCCTTTGCAAATCCGGCTACCATCTTATAGGCGATTGCACGGGTAAGAGAAGAACTCATGATGGTATGGACCAGCTTCTCGTTATCGCGCTGCTTTTTCTGTGGTTTTCCGCTTCCGGCAAGGTGAACGTGCATATTGATCAGACCAGGAAGAATATAGTGCCCGTGAAGATCAACAATTTTGTAATCATGAAGATCCGTGGTATCTGGTACAATGTCTTTAATTTTGCCATCCTGGACCAGAATACAGAGGTTTGTCTGTGGCTTCATGTCTCTGGTACCGTCCAGAATAATTCCGTTTGTAAATGCGTAATTCATAACTCATTCCCCGATTCTTTAAAATAATTAATTTTACTATACACCAGATGCGAAGCAGGCGGCAAGAAACATTTCGATGATATCGTGGTATTGTGTGGATGATTTCTCGGATGGAATGAAAAATAAAATAGCGTGAAGATAGTTTGACAATCGTCTGAAAAATATGGTAATTTTAGGGGTATTAAAGCTATATAGGAGTGTCAAATGAGTAATGATCGTTTTCAAAGTCAGGAAAAGAGAAATGTGGCATATTATCACCTTCCGGGCTTGTTTGAATTTTATGAATTGTACAGGAGGTTTCTGCCACTATTTTATACACACAGAGAGTATTTTTACGATTGGTGTGAAATCGGTTCTGTTTATGGAGCACCCGAGGACTGTCTGTGGGGCGGTGGACGCGTGGAGGCGGGAGAAGCAGATCCGGAAGGAGTGTTTACACTTACGCAGGAGTATGGAATTTCTGCGCGCCTGACATTTAGTAATTCATTGCTTAGAGAAGAGCATCTTGCGGATCAGAGATGCAATAAGCTTTGTGTGTTGTTTGAACAAAGTGCAGGGAAGAAAAACGGTGTGATCGTGTGTTCGGATCTGCTGCTGGATTATTTGAAAAAGAATTATCCCGGATTATATTTTGTTTCATCTACCACGAAGGTTCTGACGGAGTTTCAGGAGTGTCTGCGGGAAATACAGAGAAAGGATTTCCGGTATGTCGTGCCGGATTTCCGTCTGAATAAGGTACTGGATAAATGGAATACATTATCAGAAGGTCAGAAGGATAAAGTCGAATTTCTGTGTAATGAATGCTGCTGGTTCGGCTGCAGGGACAGAAAGCGATGTTATGAAGATGTGAGCCGGAAAAATCTTGGAGAAGATGGAGAGGAACACAGATGTACTGCGCCGAATGCGAAAGAAGGCTACCGTTTTTCAAAAGCAATGACAAATCCAGGATTTATCAGCGTGGATGACATCAAAAATATTTATTTACCGATGGGATTTACAAATTTTAAGATCGAAGGCAGGGGACTTGGAAGTGCGCTGGTTCTGGAATTTCTACTGTATTATATGACAAAGCCGGAATATCAGTTGCATGTGAGAGAAGAATTGTATCTGGATAATATGCTGGATTTGTTTTTAGATTCTTCACTATGAAACTTCATAGTGACTTATAAATTTGCTAATATTTTCCAAAACAAGAGCGGATTCGTTAACATAAATATATCAACGAACAAACAACAGGAGGAATATGAAATGTTAAACGAATCAGTCATCAAATTATTAAAGAGTGGAATGTGGGATCTTGCAACCTGTGCAGATGGAGAGCCGAATGCGGTTCCGGTTGCGTTTAAGGATGTCACAGAGGATGGAAAGCTTGTAGTCGGAGATGTTTTCCTTGAAACAACCCTGAACAACATCAAAGCAAATGATGGAAAAATCACCATTTCTGTATACGATGCACAGAATCTGGAAGGATATCAGATCAAAGGAACTGCGGAATATGTCACAGAGGGAGCGGTTGTAGACACATTCAAGGCTATGGTTGAAGATATGTTCAAGGGTACAGCGACTGCAAAGGGAGCACTTGTGATCACACCGTCCAAAGTCATTGTCACAACACCTGGTGCGGACAATAAGAAAGAAATTAAATTGAATCCAGGACTTACTAATAAAGTTTATAGTTACTTTAAAAATAGTTACCTTCAGGCTAAGATTTTATCTTTGACAGCCTGAGAAAAATAAACTCGCTATAATGTCTGGAAATAACTGGCATTGTGGCGAGTTTTTTTATGATTTGACACGATCTTTTGGTTGAAAAAATGGATATGAAAGTATATAATGAAGAGCAGATTGAACCTATTATAAAAGGAGGGGGAGATTGCAAAAAAGTATACTTTTTTGTAGGTTAACTATAATGAAATTCATTTTATAGTGGACAGTTTATTTAAAAGAAAGGAGGGAAGGTAAAACATCATCCTGAAAAGAGGATATATATTGAAAAAATAATTGAGATTTAAAGGAGTATTTACGTGGAAGAGAGAAAAAATGAAAAAATGGAAGCTACGAAAAGTAAACAGGCTACATTCGGTTTAGGTGTAGCTGTATTATTAATGATTGTAGCAGTTATGTTTGTAGGGGTCATGTTATCGAAGTCAATTTCAGTACCGACATGTCTGATTATAATTATTACTTTAATATGTGTGATATCTAAATTTGCATTAAAGTATTCTTTTGATGAGCTTGTTGAAATTATGGCTAATAGCTTAAAAAATGGAACAACCGGATTGTTGTTCTTTGTAGCTATTGGGGGAATTATAGCATCATGGATGATGGCAGGAACCGTTCCTGCAATTATTTATTATGGACTGAAACTGATCAGCCCAAAAGTTTTTTTACCTGCAGGTTTTGTATTATGTAGTGTTACTGCATTATGTACAGGAACATCCTGGGGAACAGTAGGAACAGTAGGAATTGCGCTGGTAGGAATCGGTCAGGGAATGGGAATTCCGTTGCCGATTACAGCAGGTATGATTGTATCAGGAGCAGCATTTGGAGATAAGATGTCTCCAGTGTCAGATACACCGAACCTGATATCTATGTCTGCAGAGACTGAATTGTATTCAACATTGAAGGCAATGATCATTACGATGGTTCCGGCTTATATCGTAGCATTCGTGCTGTTTACAGTTACTGGATTAAAATATGGATCAGTAAGTATGAATTATGAAGTAATAAAAGAAACACAATCCGTACTGGCAGATAATTTCAATTTAAATCCAATTGTATTGATACCGATTGTTGTACTCATTATCTTATCCGTTAAGAAATTCCCGGCATTACCTAGTATGGCAATTGCAATTGTAATTGGCTTTGCCGTAGCAATGATTTTTCAGGGACAAAGCTTACCGGCATGCCTGGAATCACTGAATGCAGGTTTTGTAATTGAAACCGGATCAGATTATGTAGACCCGATTTTGAACAGAGGTGGTCTGCAGAATATGCTGTGGACATTCTCAGTAGCATTTTTAGCAATTGCTATGGGAGGTCTTCTGGATAAGTGCGGTTATCTGAATGCCATTATTGAAGGTTTACTGAAAAAGGTAAATTCAGTTGGTTCCCTTGCTTTAATTGTATTATTCACTTCATTTGTTGCAGCAGCAGCATTTAGCGAAGTATATCTTTCATTAATTCTGAATGGAACTGTTTATAAACATGAATTTGATAAACGTGGTTTGGAACGTTCAATGTTAGCACGTCTGGTAACAGAAGGTTCATTGATGCTGGCACCGTTGATGCCATGGACGACTTTTGGAGCTTTCTGTATGGCAACACTTGGAATCTCTGGATTAGAGTTTGCACCATATGCATATTTGAACTATTTATCACCACTTGTTTCTTTGGTTATGACATTCCTTGGAATTGGTGTTTTATGGGTCAATAAAGCGAATAAAGGAAAAAGAAAATTTAATGAGGTAGTATAATGATTGAGAGAAGTAATGAACTGCTATATTTTAAAAATATTTTGAATTTGCAGCGCAATGTTGTCGGGGTTCGGTTTATTGAATTTAAAGAAGATTACGAAGCGTTGGATTTACCGGAACAAAAAGGGACAACCTGTCTGTTGGGACGAAGAGGATTTGAAGGATTACATATAAAGGCAGATGCAGAGCATATTACCTGTGATTATGGAGCAGGGGCAATTGGTGTAAAGAAAGCACATCCGACTATTGCGGCAGGACAGAGTTATGCAGGCTGCGGTTTATATAATAGTAAGTCTGTAGCACATGCTGTTGTAGAAGATATGCATTTTCTTAATCATCAGGTATACGGTGTGGAAATCGGAAAATTAGAAGATATAGAACAGCCGGATCTTGTATTGGTTGTTTGCAACACTTTACAGGCCATGCGTATCTTCCAGGGGTATGCATATACCTATGGCACACCAAAGCATGTCACTTTTGTTGGAAATCAGGCAATGTGCGGAGATATGTTAGCGAAGCCGTTTTATAATAATGATATCAATTTATCATTGTTCTGCGAAGGTGCACGTAAATATGGTGGTTATGGAGAAGGAGAAGTCGGAATTTCCATGCCGGCAGAAATGTTCCATACAGTAGCATATGGAGTGTATATGACGGTTGATCCTGTGGCAAATGTGGCAGAAAAGAAAGCAATTGAAGAGCGCTTGCGTGAAGCTGGATTTACAGAACAGTTTGATCCATATGAAAGCTATGGACGCAGACTGGATGAATTTGATGACAGAGTAAGAATGCAGGAATAAAATAAGACATTTCAGGAAACTGTTCGCTAAATATTGGTGAACAGTTTTTTGAAATAGGCAAATAAAGAAATGAAAAAGATTGATGAGGACAGAAAATGGTTAAATATATTTATCACAGAATATTACAGTCAATTCCTTTGATTATAATAGTTATGATTTTTTCATTCTTTGTTATTCATATTATGCCAGGGGATCCGGTCAGAACGATGCTGGGGGACAGAGCAACCGAAGAACAGATTTCCGTTATGAATGAACGCTTAAATCTTGATAAACCTATTACAGAACAGTTTGTTATATGGATAAAAAAAGTTGTGAAATTAGACTTTGGAGAATCTATTTGCTGGTCAGAACCTGTATTGGATATTATTTTAAAACGGATTGAGCCCACATTTTTACTGGCGGTAATAGGAACGGTGATCAGTGTTATAATAGGAATACCGCTGGGGGTAGTTTCGGCGAAACACCACGGGGATCATATAGAAAAAATAATCTCACTTTTATCATTAATTTCTATTTCGATTCCGGCGTTTTGGATTGCGATTATTATGATACAGATGTTTGGGGTTAAATTACAGCTGTTTCCTGTTGCAGGGTATCATAATATAAGTAGTTATGGAATCGGAACTGCTTTAAATGATTTAATATTGCCTGGAATTATACTTGGTATTATGAACAGTGGACAAATCGGACGAATGACGAAAAGCTCAATGCTGGATATTTTAAAACAGGATTATCTGAGAACAGCGCGTGCTTCAGGGATGAAAGAAAATAAAGTAATTTATTATTTTGGGTTGAAAAATGCGATGGCTTCGATATTGGTGGTGATAGGTTTCAGCTTTGCCGGACTGCTGGCAGGAGCTGTTGTGATCGAACAGATTTTTAATATTCCTGGGATTGGAAATCTGGCTATTACATCGATTTTAAAAAGAGATTATCCAGTAATACAAGGAATATTATTATTTATAGCAATGATATTTATAATTGTAAATATGGTGACGGATATATTGTGTGTAGCAGTTAATCCGAGAATTAGGTATGAAGATGAATAAGAGAAAAAAGATACAATTTAATTCATATGTTGTGACAGGAATTGTTTTGCTGTGTATTCCTGTTCTGCTTAGTATTATTTGTGGAAGTGTATTTGGCAAATTTGATCCATTGGAAACGAATCCGCTGCTTCGTATTCAGAAACCTGGAATAGAACATCTCATGGGGACAGATGATGTTGGCCGGGATATATTTGCAAGAATAGTTGTAGGAATTCGGGTATCACTGTTTATTGGAATATTAGTGTCGGCAATCAGCGGAATCGTTGGAATGATTGCAGGAATTTGCGCAGCGTATTATCCGAAAACAGCAAAATTCATTATGGGAATTATCGATGGTATCATGGCATTTCCAACGATTATTCTTGCAATTACACTTGCAGGTATCTTAGGGGCAGGAACGACGAATATTATAATTGCTTTGTCGATATCTTATTTCCCGTCAATAGCCAGAGTCGCGAGAAACAGTACACTTCAGGTTATGGGAAAAGAATATATGGATTCTGTGACAGCATTGGGAAAAAGTGATTTTTATATTATTTTTCATTATGTGATTCCGAATATTATTTCCCAGGTTATGGTACAGATCGTTTATACATTTGCAATGGCGATTTTGCATGAATCTATTTTAAGTTTCCTTGGAGTAGGAATAAAAGTTCCAACACCAAGCTTAGGTGGTATGGTGAGTGATGGTCGGAATTATATTAGTGTAGCACCATGGATCATCACATTTCCGGGGATTATTATTGCGTGGATTGTATTTGCACTAAATATATTGGGAGACGGGCTGCAGGAAATATTAGATCCCAAAAACAACAGAGGATAAAAATGGATAATTTATTAAGAATAGAAAATATTTCATTGGAATTGCAATCAAAAACAGAAAAATTGAAATTAACAGAAAATGTCTCGTTGGAGATAAAGCCGGGAGAGACCGTAGGAATCATTGGAGAATCAGGCTGTGGAAAGAGTCTGACGGCTCTAAGTATTCTCGGATTATTGGACTCCAATATAAAAATTACAGAGGGAAAGATTTTCTTTAAAGATATATGTTTAAATGAGCTTCCACCTGAAAAATTGAGAAAAATTTGTGGAAAAGAAATAGGAATGGTTTTTCAGGAGCCTATGACAGCTTTAAATCCGGTATTTACAATTGAGCAGCAACTTATGGCGCCGATGAAAGAGCATTTGAAATTGCCAAAGAAAGAATTGAAGAATCGGTGTATTACATTATTGCAGGACGTAGGCATTAAAAATCCGGAAAGGGTGCTGAAAAGTTATCCGCATGAACTTTCCGGCGGAATGCGGCAGAGGATTGTAATTGCGATAGCAATTGCGTGTCAGCCGAAATTATTAATAGCAGATGAACCAACAACGGCATTAGACGTAACAATCCAGCAACAGATTTTGATTGTATTAAAAAGATTGATTCATAAAAATAAAATGGCATTGCTGATTATTTCACATGATATGGGAGTCATTTCCATGATGGCAGAATGGATCAGTGTTATGTATGGAGGAGAAGTTGTAGAAGAAGGGGCTAAAGATGATATTATGAAACGTTCCCTGCACCCATACAGCGCGAAATTAATAGAAGCTGCCAATAATTTAAATAATGGTGATGGAGAATTAGTAATTGTAGAAGGGAATGTTCCAAGACCAGGAGATGATATTCAGGGTTGCAAATTTTCAAATCGTTGTGAATATTGTATGGAAAAATGTTTGAAAATGAAACCGCCATGTGTAGAGAGTGGGAAAGGTTATGTGCGATGTTGGAAATATGTAGAGGAACAGAGTGAAAATGTTGGAAGATAATGTTATTTTACAAGTAAATCATTTGAATAAAGAAGTTATATCAGGAAAACAGCATACAAAAATTATCGATGATCTTTCTTTTTATATAAAAAAGGGGGAAACGTATGGTCTGGTTGGAGAGTCGGGGTGTGGAAAGACAACTACCGGTAAACTGATTATGAAGCTTTTGCAGCCAGATTCGGGTGAAATTTGGTTTAAAGGGTATGATGTGGCTAAAATGACGAACAAGAGTTTTCGCCCATTGCGCCCTTATATACAAATGGTTTTTCAGGATCCGTATGGATCTTTAAATCCCAGAATGAAAGTAAAGAAATTATTAGAGGAAGCAGTGTCCTGTCGCAGAGAGCCGGTTGATAATAGCAGGCAGGTTATAGAAGAACTCATTCAGAGCGTCGGTTTACAGACGGAAGATTTGGAAAAGTATCCCCATGAATTTTCAGGAGGGCAGAGACAGCGCATTTCGATTGCGAGAGCAATTGCAACACAACCAGATTTGATTATTTGTGACGAAGCAGTTTCGGCATTGGATTTACTGGTGCAGGGACAGATTTTAAAACTGTTAAAAGAAATGCAGAAGAAATATAATTTTGCTTATCTTTTTATATCACATAATTTATCGGTTGTAAGATATATGAGTGACAGAATTGCAGTGATGTGTATGGGACAAATAGTAGAAGAGGGAACCACAGAGGAAATCTTTGAGGAACCAGCACATTTATATACGAAACTTTTATTAAAATCAATGCCTCAGTCAGAAAATAATCTGATCTATGAAGATGAAATGATGAGGAATTATGAAGAAAATTATCAACGGGTACAGGAGATTGTGAATGAAAAGCCGGCTTTTATACAAAAACTCAGCGATTCACATTATGTGCGTTCTTGTAACCGTTGAATGAAATATATGAAAAATAAAAGATTGTTGTGTGAGGAAGAAAAATGACAAAAAGATTAAAAAAGAAAGTTTCAGTAGTGTTAATGATCGTTATGGCACTAATGTTATTTGAAGGCTGTGGGAATAAGAAAGCGGAAGAAAGCGCGCAGACAACAGAAATGAGTGAAGAAGATAAATATGGAGGAGAAATTACAGTTGCATTTGCAACGGCGCCGGCAAATTTAGATTCTGATCAAGGTACATCATGGGAAACGACAGCTGTTACAAATCATGTGTATGAAGGACTTTTTGAATCAAATGCAGAAGGAGAAGCAGTTCCATATTTAGCAGAAGATTATAGTATTAGTGAAGATGGAAAAGTATATACGATCAATTTGAGAAAAGGAGTGCTGTTTTCTGATGGAAGTGAAATGACAGCAGAGGATGTGAAAGCATCTTTGGAAAGATGGCTGAACGTAAATGCAGCAGGAATCTCTGTGAGAGATAAAATTACCAGTGTTGAAATTACAGGGGATTATCAAATCCAGATTAAGTTAAATGAAGTATATGCGCCACTTGTTAATACAATGGCATCTCCTGTTTCCAGTCAGAAAATGGTTGTGCGAAAAAAATCAATAATTGATAAATTTGAGGCAGATATCATTACAGAGCATATTGGAACGGGACCATATATGTTTGAGGAAATCAGTCTGAATCAAAAAGTCGTATTGGTAAGAAATGAATATTATACCCCTGCAGAAGGAGAATTGTCAGGGTTAGCAGGAAAAAGGACGCCATATCTTGATAAAATTACCATTGAATTTGTTCCGGAAGAGAGTGTCAGAATAGCAGGTCTGGAAAGTGGATTGTATAATTTTGCAGACGAAATTTCTACAGACAGATATAAGGAAATTGAAGAATATTCAGGGATTTCACCTGTTATTTGTAAGAATGGTACAATCAGTGTAATTGCGTTTAACTGTGGAAGTGACCCGTTTGATAAGAAAGAACTTCGCCAGGCAGTGGCGTATGCAGTGGATAATGAGGCGCTGGCAAAAGCACAGGTAGGAGATCAGGAATTCTGGTCTGTAGAAGATGGTTCATGGTTTAAGAATGGAAGCATTTGGTATGATGAATCGGCAGGTGATGGAATATATAATGCAAAAGATACCGAAAAAGCAAAAGAGTTAGTAGCAGAATCTGGATACGATGGGGAAAAAATCACCATTATGGCAGATAAGTCCGATTTATATACAAGTAATGGAGCATTGGTCCTTCAGGATCAGTTAAAGAAAATTGGTATCAATGCAGAAGTGGAAGTATATGATACAGCAACGTATGATGACTATAGAGCTGCCGGAAAATGGAATATTGTTTTTTCAAGATGGAGTGATATGAATCCGGATCCACAGGTATTTGAACCATGGACAGGAACCAATGGCTGGATAACCGGATGGAATGATGAAGATTCTGCAGAAATGGATCAAATTTTTGAAAATATGTCAGTTGAAATGGATCAAAATAAGAGATATGAGATTGTAAAACAGTTTTATAGTAAATTTTGGGAAAGTGTACCATATTTGAAAAGTTTCAATGATGTAAGAATACATGCAATTAGTGACAAAGTGCAGGGATTTCAGGCGTATGGACAATCTTATTTCTGGAGTGTATGGACGACTAAGTAAATTCTGACAGATATAGTTCAGGACTTACTAATAAATTTCATAGTAACTTTAAAAATGATCACCTTCAGGCTATAATAAAGCAAAAAGAGCTTGAAGGTGATTATTTTATGGCAAAATATAAGAAAAAATTGGAAGATGATATACGCTGTCCTCTGGAATATGGACTGGCAATCTTTGGAGAAAAGTGGAAATCCCGGATCATCTGTGTACTGCCTGCAGGTGGAAGGCTGCGTTATAGTGAACTGCGCAGGGAAATGTACAATATTACGGATGCTGTGCTAGCAGCAACCTTGAAGGATCTGATTGAGGATGGAATTGTGGACAGAAAATCTTATGATGAGATTCCACCCCGGGTGGAATATTCCCTGGCGGAAAAAGGAAAATTCGTGGTGCCTATTTTACAGAGTATCTGCCAGTGGGCGGATATTTTCTATAAAGAAGATAGTGAAAATGAGATGGCGCAGTGTCAGAAATGCGATCATCGGAGATAAGGAGAGAAAAATGTTTCGCTATACAGAAGAAAAAAAGTTTACAAAAGAACAGGTACAGGAGTTGTTTTTATCGGTTGACTGGATTTCGGGAAATTATCCGGAGCGTTTATATAAAGCACTTATGAATTCTTCGACGGTCCTGACTGTGTGGGATGGTGAGAAGCTGATAGGGCTTACCAGAGTACTGGATGATACAGAGATGCTGGCACAGGTCCATTATGTGCTTGTACGTCCGGAATATCAGGGGAAAGGAATTGCAGGTAAAATGATTGAATATATCAAAGAAAAATATAAAAACTTTTTGTATATTGAGGGAATGCCGGCAGATAAAAATAATGTTCCATTTTATCAAAAACATGGATTTTCGGTTATGGAAAATGGTGCGGCAATTCAAATCTGCAATTATGATGACCAGCGGTAATAGGATGAAAATATGAAGATGGAAAAAGATAATAATTTACTGGCTGCCGCACCGGTGCCAAAGGCATTTTTCAGGCTTGCAATTCCGGCTGTGGCAGCGCAGCTGATCAATATTTTATATAATTTGGTAGATAAGATGTTTATCGGACACATTCCGGGAGTTGGAAAGCAGGCTCTGGCAGGGGTTGGGGTCACAGCACCGGTCATTCTTGCTATTTCGTCTTTTGCAGCACTCGTAAGTATGGGAGGTGCACCGAAAGCATCTGTTTTTATGGGAAAAGGGGACGACAAACAGGCAGAAAAAGTAATGGGAAGCTGTACATGGATGCTGCTCGTACTGTCTGTCGCATTAACTGGAATCATGCTGATTTTCGGGAAGACGATTTTGCGATTGTTTGGTGCAAGTGACGATACGATTATTTATGCAGTGAGCTATATGAATATTTATTGTCTGGGTACGCTGTTCACGCAGCTGACGCTGGGACTGAATGCTTTTATTACGGCGCAGGGGAAAACTCTGATTAGTATGTGTAATGTAGCAGTTGGAGCGGTGACAAATATCGTACTTGATGCAGTCCTTATGAACGGGTTTGGAATGGGAGTAAAAGGTGCAGCACTTGCAACTGTCATTTCGCAGGGAGTGTCAACCTGCTTTGTAGTTCATTATCTTACAAAGTCCGGAAGCAGATTAAAGCTCCGGTTAAAGAATATCCGTTTTGAAAGACAGCTCCTTTTGCTATGTATTTTACTTGGTACTTCGCCGGCTCTGATGCAGCTGACCGAAAATATGGTGGCAATCAGTTTTAACACATCGTTGCAGACGTATGGTGGCGATATGGCGGTAGCGTCTATGAGCATTCTGAACAGTATCATGCAGTTCGTGATGCTGCTTTTGCCGGGACTGGTACAAGGGGCGCAACCATTGCTAAGCTATAATCTGGGGGCAAAGAATATCCCACGGGTGAAGAAAACCTTCCGGTTATTACTTGTATGCTGTGTGAGTGGTTCCTTTCTGATCTGGTTTGTGTGTATGACTCTGCCGGCAACGGTCGCCTCTGTTTTTACGGATGATACTGCCTTGATTACTTATACAGAGAAAAGTATACGGGTGTATCTGGCAATGCTTTTTCTGTATGGAATCCAGGTTGCATGTCAGTATAGTTTTGTCGCACTGGATCAGGCAAAAAAAGCAATTTTCCTTACGATATGGCGTAAAATTATTTTGTTGATACCATTGATTTTTATTTTGCCGTGTATCCTGCCGGATTCCGTAATGGGAGTTTATTTGGCTGAACCGATTGCAGATACCATTGCCATTTGTACTACGGCTCCGATGTTTTATGGATATTATAGAAAATTGAAATAGGACAGATGGTGATTTGTATATGTGGAAAATTGTGGGTTGGAGCATTCGCGATTGATTTTTCGTATAAAAACTGTTAAATAAAAGTAAGTATAAACTAATATGGGAATAAGGGAAATGGTCAACATACAGAAAATAAAATAACCCTTCCAGATTCATCTATGTGCAACGGAGATGAGAGGTGAAAATTATAGAAGCCATTGCTGACATAATTTTCGCTTTCAGAAGCTCATCGGAATGATTTGCACATAGAATCTGGAAGGGTTATTTTGTTTTGCACGGTGTCCGTCCGCTTATCCAAACAAGCCGGCACTACCCACGTTTTCTATTGTATTTCTCCTCACAGTATTTGCACCGGTATACTTCGTTCTCCGGATCAGTCAGTACAAACACATGATCCAGTCCCTGTTCAATCGAAGTAATACATCTCGGATTGTGGCATCTGATCACATTCTTGATTTCAGATGGCAGTTTCAGTTCCTTTTTCTCAACAATCTTGGAATCTTCGATAATATTTACTGTGATATTATGATCGATAAAACCAAGGATATCCAGATCAATGATATCGATCGGGCATTCAATCTTGATGATATCCTTTTTACCCATCTTATTACTTTTGGCATTCTTAATGATGGCTACGCAGCAGTCAAGCTGATCAAGATTCAGATATTTGTAGATATCCATGCTTTTTCCTGCTTTGATGTGGTCCAGTACGAAGCCCTCTGAAATTTTCCCAATGTTCAGTGTATTTTCAACCATGTCTTTCGCCTCCCTTAATCTACATGAATATCCAAAAGTGTCAGGATCAGTGCCATACGGATATAGACACCATATTGTACCTGCTTGAAATAAACAGCTCTTGGATCATCATCAACTTCAACAGAAATTTCGTTGACTCGTGGAAGTGGATGGAGAACCAGCATATCTTTCGGTGCAAGCTCCATTTTTGCTTTGTCCAGGATGTAGAAATCTTTCATACGGACATAATCTTCTTCGTTGAAGAAACGCTCTTTCTGCACACGTGTCATATAAAGAATATCGAGATCCGGAAGGGCATCTTCCAGACGTTCCACTTCTTTGTATGGAATATTTTTCTTATCCAGTACATCTTTGCGTACATAACCTGGCAGACGGAGTTCCTCCGGTGAAATAAGTACAAACTCGATGTTCTCATAACGCACCAGGGCATTGATCAGAGAATGTACGGTACGACCGAATTTGAGGTCTCCACAGAGTCCGATCTTCAGATTATTCAGACGTCCTTTTAAAGAACGGATGGTTAAAAGGTCAGTCAGTGTCTGTGTAGGATGCTGATGTCCGCCATCACCTGCGTTGATCACCGGGATTGAAGAGTGCTGCGCTGCAACCATCGGTGCACCTTCTTTTGGATGTCTGATCGCACAGATATCTGCATAGCAGGAAACCATACGGATCGTATCTGCTACGCTTTCTCCTTTGGTAGCAGAGCTGGAAGCTGCCGAAGAAAAGCCAAGTACATTACCACCGAGATTCATCATTGCTGCTTCATGACTCAGTCGGGTACGGGTACTTGGCTCATAGAATAAAGTGGCAAGCTTTTTGCCTGCGCAAGCATGTGCATATTTTTCCGGATGAGCTTCGATATCACCTGCAAGATCCATAAGCTTATCGAGCTCTTCCACAGAAAAATCTAAAGGACTCATTAAATGTCTCATAAGAAACCTCCTTAAAAATAACCGCAGAATATGTGCGGGTTCATATATTCTTTATCTATAATATAACAAAAACATGGTTATTTCAACAAAGTTTTACATGTTTTTTCTGATCGGGTTTGCGAAGAAATGTAGATTTTACAGAAAAAATATATTATAATGAAAAATTAGTAACGTCAGCGTAAGAAGACATAAGGATAAAACGATAAGGAGTGGGACGATGCAGAGTCTGGAAGAGATGAGAAAAGAGCTGGATGTGATCGATGACCAGATCACCACGCTTTATGAGAGACGTATGAAGGTCTGCGAAGGAGTTGCAGAATATAAGATAAAGAACGGACGAAAGGTATTTGATAAGACAAGAGAGAACGAGAAACTGGCAGCAGTAGCGGAAAAGGTGTCCACAGATTTTAACAAAAAAGGGATCCGGGAGCTTTTTGAACAGCTGATGAGCATGAGCAGAAAGCTGCAGTACCAGCGTCTTTCTGAGGAAGGAGTTCTGGGAAGACTTCCCTTTATCGGACTGGATCAGCTGGATCTTGATGGTGCACGTGTGGTCTTCCAGGGAGTGGAAGGAGCCAACAACCAGGCAGCTATGTTAAAATATTTTGGGAAAAATGTGAAAAACTTCCATGTACCGTCATTCCGTGATGCAATGGAAGCAATTGAAGAGGGAAGCGCAGATTATGCAGTCCTTCCAATTGAAAATTCTTCCGCAGGTCCGGTGACACAGGTGTATGACCTTCTGGTGGAATTTGAAAATTACATTGTAGGAGAGACGGTCCTTCCGATTAAGCATATGCTTGCCGGAGTGAAAGGAACTACACTTTCCAGCATTGAAAGAGTGTATTCACATCCACAGGGACTGATGCAGACATCCCATTTCCTGGATGAACACGGAACCTGGCAGCAGATCAGTGTTGCCAATACTTCTATGGCGGCCAAGAAGATGATGGAAGACCAGGATACCACGCAGGCAGCTGTCTGCAACGAATATGCAGCAGAGCTTTACGGACTGGATATCCTGGCAAGAGAGATCAATGACGAATCTGACAACAGTACAAGATTTATCATTGTCACGAACCAGAAGGTATTCCTGAAAAATGCATCCAAGATCAGTATTTGCTTTGAAATACCGCATGAGAGTGGATCGTTGTACCATCTGCTTTCCCATTTTATTTACAATGACCTGAACATGACAAAGATCGAATCCCGACCGGTAGAAGGAAAAAGCTGGGAATATCGTTTCTTTGTGGACTTTGAAGGAAATCTGGCAGATGCGGCAGTGAAAAATGCGATCCGTGGACTCAGGGAAGAAGCACTGAACCTGAAAATCCTTGGAAATTATTAGACTGAAAAAGAGAGGACACGGCTATGAGAACAAATGAACTGATATTATATCGTTATATGGAACATGAAGATCTGCTTCGGGACATGACATTTCTGATCGACAATGCAGATAATGATTATTATAATAAAGAGGATTTGAAGAGCCTTCTTTTCGAAAATTTAAATGAGCTGATCGAACTGGCTGCAAACTATGGATTTGAAGGAAACCTCTGGCATACCTTCCTGACCTTCCTGCTTGCCAACAGTGAGAATGCTTACAGTACAGCCTGCGAAGTGGTAGGAGAGGTAGAGGGAAGCGTCAATAAAGCAGCCCTTCATGATTTTCAGATTTTCAAAGAACTGTTCGAATATGATCTGAAAGAGATGGGTGAAAAAATCGGTACAGACAGCCTGGAACTGATCGCGGACTATCATCCGGTCAGTGCCAAAGGACATGTATTTAACAAGAGGATCCGCGACCGGATCTGTGACTTAAGCAAAGCACTTGCGAAGGCAGATGATGCAGAAGAATTTAAGGCAACCGTAACCCAGTTCTATAAGGAATTCGGAGTGGGAACTTTCGGACTTCACAAGGCATTCCGTATTGAGCATACAGAAGAAGGAACACAGATCGTGCCGATCACCAAGATCGCACACGTCCATCTGGATGATCTGGTGGGCTATGACATTGCCAAGAAGAAACTGGTCGATAATACGGAGGCATTTGTAAAGGGTAAAAAAGCTAATAACTGTCTGCTTTTTGGTGATGCCGGAACCGGTAAATCTTCTTCGATCAAGGCAATCCTGAACCAGTATTATGACCAGGGACTTCGTATGATCGAAGTGTACAAGCATCAGTTCAAAGACCTGAATGATGTGATCGCACAGATCAAGAACCGGAATTACAAATTTATTATTTATATGGATGATCTTTCTTTTGAAGAATTCGAGATTGAGTACAAATATCTGAAAGCGGTGATCGAAGGCGGTCTGGAGAAGAAACCGGATAATATCCTGATCTATGCAACTTCCAACAGAAGACATCTGGTACGTGAGACATTCAAAGATAAAGCCGACAGAGATGAAGAACTGCACACCAATGATACCGTACAGGAGAAACTTTCGCTGGTAGCAAGATTCGGCGTGACTATTTATTTTGGAAAACCGGATAAAAAAGAATTCCAGAAGATTGTCACCACGCTTGCAGATCGTTACGGTGTCGAGATGGAAGAGGAAAAGCTTCTTCTGGAGGCAAACAAATGGGAATTGAGCCATGGTGGATTAAGCGGACGTACTGCACAGCAGTTTATTGATTATTTGCTTGGACAACAATAAAAGGAGAACCAATATGAAGTGGAATAAATTCAGATTAAAGACAACAACCGAGGCAGAAGACATTGTCAGTAGTATGCTGATGGACCTTGGTGTACAGGGAATCGAGATTGAGGATAAGATTCCGATGACACAGGCGGAAAAAGAGCAGATGTTTGTTGATATCCTTCCGGAGACAGGAATCAATGACGGCATCGCATATATCAGTTTCTATCTGGAAGAAGATGAAGATAAAGAAAGTCTTCTGGAAGCTGTGAAAAATGAACTGGAAGATATGCGTGCCTATGTGGAAGTAGGTGAAGGAACGATAGAAGAATCCCAGACAGAGGATGTGGACTGGGTCAATAACTGGAAAAAATATTTTCACCAGTTCTATGTGGATGATATCCTGATCATTCCGTCCTGGGAAGAAGTAAAGCCGGAAGATGAAGGCAAGATGATCGTGCATATCGATCCGGGAACTGCATTCGGAACCGGAATGCATGAGACCACACAGCTCTGCATCCGTCAGCTTCGCAAATATGTGACAGAGGACACCAGAATTCTGGATGTAGGATGCGGAAGTGGAATTCTTGGAATGCTGGCGCTGATGTTCGGTGCAAAGTATTCTGTAGGAACAGACCTGGATCCGTGTGCGATTGATGCAACCTATGAAAATATGGAAGTCAACGGTATTTCAAAGGATAAATACGAAGTAATGATCGGAAATATCATTGATGATAAAGCGGTTCAGGATAAAGTTGGTTATGGATGCTATGATATCGTTGTGGCGAATATTCTTGCAGACGTACTGGTGCCGCTGACACCGGTGATCGTGAACCAGTTAAAAGACGGTGGTATCTACGTGACAAGTGGTATCATCGAAGACAAGGAGGAGACGGTAAAAGCAGCGGTAGAGGCAGCAGGTCTCACGGTTCTGGAGGTTCATCATCAGGGAGAATGGGTATCTGTAACAGCGAGAAAAGAAACGAAAGCGTAGGCAGAGAGGATCAGAAAAGATGCATCATTTTTTTGTAACACCACAGCAGATCTCCGGAGATAAGATCCGGATTGAAGGCGGAGATGTTAATCATATGAAGAATGTGCTCCGGATGAAGCTGCATGAAAAGGCTGAAATCAGTGACGGAGAAAGAAGAACCTATCTTTGCGAGGTGGAAGCCTATGAAGAAGATGTGGCGGTTCTGCATATTCTGGAAGAAATGGAAGCGGACACGGAACCGGCGTCAAAGCTGTATCTTTTCCAGGGGCTTCCCAAAAGCGACAAGATGGAGCTGATCGTGCAAAAAGCGGTGGAGCTTGGCGTGTATCAGGTGATTCCTGTAGCAATGAAGCGTTCTGTTGTTCGTCTGGATGATAAGAAAGCAGCGAAAAAAGCAGACCGTTGGAATTCCATCGCAGAAAGTGCGGCAAAGCAGGCCGGAAGAAGCCGGATCCCGGAAGTTACCATGCCGCTTTCGTATAAAGAAGCACTGAAAATGGCAGAAGAGCTTGATGTGACGTTGCTTCCGTATGAACTTGCAGGTGGTATGAAAGTGACAAGAGAAGTGATCCGTCAGATTAAAAGTGGACAGTCTGTTGGGATTTTTATTGGACCAGAGGGTGGATTTGAACCGGAAGAAGTTGATGCAGCAGTCAGTATGGGGGCGAAGGTCATCACCCTGGGCAGGCGGATCCTGCGAACAGAGACAGCCGGACTTGCAACGCTTGCTGTACTGATGTTTGAACTGGAACAGTAGACCGGCAGGCAAAGAACTGCATAAGATAAAGAGAAGAAGTGTTTGGGAGACAAAGAAAAATGGAAGTTTATCTGGATAATTCAGCAACAACGAGAGCCTATGAGTGTGTTCGGGATATAGTTGGAAAAGTGATGTGTGAGGATTACGGTAATCCATCCTCCATGCATAAAAAAGGTGTGGATGCAGAAGCGTATGTCCGTGAGGCGAAGGAGACACTTGCAAAGATTCTGAAGGTGCAGGAAAAGGAACTTTATTTCACATCCGGTGGAACAGAAAGTGACAACCTTGCATTGATCGGAGGTGCACGTGCCAATCACCGTGCCGGCAAGCATCTGATCACCAGTTCAATTGAACATCCGGCAATTCTCAATACCATGCGTTACCTGGAAGAGGAGGAGGACTATCGTGTGACCTATCTTCCGGTTGATGAGTATGGACGGATCCGCCTGGATGCGTTAAAGGAAGCGCTCTGTGACGAGACGATCCTGGTATCGGTTATGTATGTGAATAACGAAGTGGGATCGGTTCAGCCGATTGCAGAAGCATCTGCGATCGTAAAGGCTTATAATAAAAATATCCTGTTCCATGTGGATGCAGTACAGGGATTTGGAAAATATAAGATTTACCCGAAAAAGATGGGAATCGATATGCTTTCTGTAAGTGGACATAAGATCCATGGACCGAAGGGAATTGGTTTTATCTATATCAATGAAAAAGCAAAAGTAAAACCGATCATTTTTGGAGGCGAGCAGCAGAAAAACATGCGTTCCGGAACAGAAAATGTACCGGGGATTGCAGGAATCGGGCTGGCAGCAAAGACGATTTACACAGACTTGGATGAAAAGGTGGCACATATGCGTGCCTTGAAACAGCACTTTATCGAAGGGGTACAGAAAATCGATCATACTGTGATCCACGGACTTTATGATGAAACAAGTGCACCACATATCATCAGTGTGGGATTTGCAGGAATCCGGAGTGAGGTTCTTCTTCATACACTGGAAGAGAAGGGGATTTATGTATCATCCGGTTCGGCATGTGCATCCAACCATCCGGCGATCAGCGGAGTGTTAAAGGGAATCGGAGCCGGAAAAGAATATCTGGACGCAACGCTCAGATTCAGTATGTCAGAATTTACTACAGAAGAAGAAATTGACTATACGCTGGAAACATTATATAATTGTGTACCGATGCTTAGAAAGTACACACGCCATTAGGAGGAAAGAATGAAGTTTCAGACTTATTTGATAAAATATGGAGAAATCGGAATCAAAGGAAAGAACCGTTATATGTTCGAGGATGCGCTGGTAAGACAGATCAGGCATTCGTTAAAAGACCTGGACGGATTGTTCCATACTTATAAAGCACAGGGAAGAGTTTATGTGGACTGTGACGGAGATTATGACGGAGATGAAGTGGTAGAAGCTCTGAAAAGAGTATTCGGAATTGTAGGGATCTGTCCGGTTGTCCGCGTAGAGGATAAAGGATTTGAAGAACTGAAAAAAGATGTGATCGCATACATGGATGAGGTTTATCCGGATAAGAATATCACATTTAAGGTAGAGTCCCGTCGTGCAAAGAAAACCTATCCGAAGAAATCAATGGAGATCAATTATGACCTCGGAGAAGCTATTCTGTATGCATTCCCGGAAATCCGGGTAGATGTACACCACCCGGATGTACTGCTTCATGTAGAGGTAAGAGAAGAGATTTATATTTATTCCGAGATCATTCCGGGACCTGGCGGTATGCCGATCGGGACCAATGGAACCGCGATGCTTCTGCTTTCCGGTGGAATCGACAGTCCGGTTGCAGGTTATATGATCTCCAAACGTGGCGTCGGACTGGAGGCAACCTATTTCCATGCACCGCCGTACACCAGCGAGAGGGCCAAACAGAAGGTAGTGGATCTTGCAAAGCAGGTTTCCAAATATACAGGACCGATCAAGCTGCATGTAGTCAACTTTACCGATATCCAGCTTTATATTTATGAAAAATGCCCACATGATGAACTGACGATCATCATGCGCCGTTATATGATGCGGATTGCAGAGCATTTTGCAAAAGAAGACGGATGCCTGGGACTTATTACCGGTGAAAGTATCGGACAGGTGGCAAGCCAGACCATGCAGAGCCTGATGGCAACCAACGATGTATGCACATTGCCGGTATATCGGCCACTGATCGGGTTTGACAAGCAAGAGATCGTAGATATTTCAGAGAAGATCGGAACCTATGAGACTTCCATTCTTCCATACGAAGACTGTTGTACGATCTTCGTGGCAAAACATCCGGTAACCAAACCGAATGTAGAAGTGATCCGCAAATCAGAAGAAAACTTAAGTGAAAAGATTGATGAACTGTTTGCAGAAGCAGTGAATACTGTGGAGACGATCATCGTAAAATAATAAAAGAAAAAGGGGAGCTTTTTCAGGCTCTCCTCAAAAAAGGAAAGGACGCAGTACAGAAAATGTACTGCGTCCTGATACTTCGCATTCTATTATACTAAGTATGGTTTCAGAAGTTCGATGATGTTATCAGCATCCTGGTTCTCAGCATGGATGTTCAGATCGATCGGTTTAGAAAGATCAAGACTAAAGATACCCATGATAGATTTTGCATCAATCACATATCTTCCGGATACCAGGTCAAAATCGTAATCGTATTTTGTGATTTCGTTTACGAATGATTTTACTTTGTCGATAGAATTTAAAGAAATTTGTACGGTTTTCATTGAAAACACACCTCCTTGATTTCATTTTCTATAGTTATATTAAAAGTTATACGTAAAAAAGTCAAGGAACAAAACGCCGAAGAATGAATGAAATTTTCGTTAAATGTTATAAATATTGAAAGTAGGATGAATTTATGAAAAAAGCAGCATTACACAACCTGGGCTGTAAGGTAAATGCTTATGAAACAGAAGCGATGCAGGAACTGCTGGAAAAGAACGGATATGAGATCGTACCGTTTCATGATCTGGCAGATGTCTATGTGATCAATACCTGCTCGGTAACGAATATGGCAGACCGCAAGTCCAGACAGATGATCCATCGTGCCCGAAAACAGAATCCTGATGCAGTGATCGTAGCGGCCGGCTGTTATGTGCAGGCGCAGGCGGATATGGGTGAGATGGATGAGAATATAGATATTGTAATCGGGAATAATAAAAAAAAGGATCTGATCCGCCTTCTGGAAGAATATTTTAAAGAAGACATTCCGGAACAGATGCAGGAGGTCATTGACATTAACCATACCTTCGAGTATGAGAGCCTCCATCTTTCCCGGACAGCAGAGCATACAAGGGCATATCTGAAAGTGCAGGATGGCTGCAACCAGTTCTGTACCTACTGCATCATTCCTTATGCGAGAGGACGCGTGCGCAGCAGGAAAAAGGAAGATGTAGTGGAAGAGGTGCGTACACTTGCGGAACATGGGTATCAGGAAGTGGTGCTTACCGGAATCCATCTCAGTTCTTACGGATTGGAATGGAAAGATGAAAATGGAAAGCAGACAGAAGGACTCCTGGATCTGATCCGCGCGGTACATGGAGTTGAAGGGATCAAAAGGATCCGTCTGGGTTCTCTGGAACCGCGTATCGTGACGGAAGAATTTGCAAAAGAACTGGCTTGCCTGCCGAAGATATGTCCGCATTTTCACCTGTCTCTGCAGAGCGGATGTGATGCAACCCTGAAACGGATGAACCGCAGATATGATGCGGCAGAATATCGGGAAAAATGTGAGCTTCTCCGGAAGTATTTTGAAAATCCGGCACTGACAACCGATGTGATCGTAGGATTCCCGCAGGAATCAGAGGAAGAATTTGAAGCCTCCCGGGACTTTGTAGACAGCATCAATTTTTATGAGACTCATATATTTAAGTATTCAAAGCGCCAGGGAACGAAGGCTGCGAAGATGGACGGGCAGATCCCGGAACATGAAAAAACGCGAAGAAGCAATATCATGCTGGAACTGAACCGCAAAAAAATACAGCGCTATGAAGAAGGATGGCTTGGAAAAAAGGTGGAAGTTCTATTTGAAGAGATGACAGAGCGTGATGGGAAAAATTATGTCACAGGGCACACCAAGGAATATCTGCGGATTGGGGTTCCATGCGAACCGGAACAGGCAGACCGGTGGATCAATCAGTTAAAAGAGATAGAACTTACTTCACTTTCACAAATTATGCATTGAATTTTTGTATAGATTATATTAAAATGAATATGAAGTATTGGAGGTCGTAAGATGAAAGATATAACGAATACACAATTTTTTCAGGTAGAGACAGGACCACAGATCCAGGCAAAAGATATTCTGGAAATTGTATATAATGCTCTGGTGGAAAAAGGATATAATCCGGTGAATCAGATTGTAGGATACATTATGTCCGGTGATCCTACATACATTACCAGCTATAACGGAGCAAGAAGCCTTGTGATGAAGGTTGAGCGGGATGAGATAGTAGAAGAATTATTAAAAGCTTATATCAGACATGAACTGTAGGTTGAAGATATGATGCGGATAATGGGACTTGATTATGGTACGAAGACCGTAGGTGTTGCTGTAAGTGATCCTCTGGGGATTACGGCACAGGCAGTGGAGACGGTTACGAGGAAGGACGAGAACAAGCTTCGGAAGACACTGGCAAGGATTGAGAGCCTTGCAACCGAATATGGAGTAGAGAAGTTTGTGATCGGTTTTCCGAAACATATGAATAATGATATCGGAGAACGGGCAGAGAAGGCACTGGAATTTGGAGAGATGCTGAAGCGGCGTACCGGCATTGAGATCGTGATGTGGGATGAGCGCCTTACAACGGTGGAAGCGGAACGGACACTTATGGAATCCGGCGTAAGACGGGAGAACCGCAAGCAGTATGTGGATCAGATCGCGGCTGTATTTATATTGCAGGGATATCTGGACTCTCTGGGTATGCAAAAGTAACAGGCTTTGGAATACAATCAGACGATAAGGGGAAAGTATATGAAGAATGAAAAATTAACGTTTACATGCGGAGAAGGCGGCGAAGCAGAAGAATTTTTTGTTGTGGAGCAGACCAGACTGAATGGAGTGACTTACCTTCTGGTTGCAGATTCAGAAGAGGATGATGCAGAGTGCCTGATCTTGAAGGATACAAGTGCGCCGGAAGAGAAGGACAGCGTTTATGAGATGGTAGAAGAGGAAGTAGAGCTTAATGCCGTACTCAAGGTGTTCGAAGAGCTTCTGGAGGATGTGGAGATTGAAGTGTAGACGGAACTGTCAAAAGAATATTTCTGACAGATAAGAACGGGGTTCGCACACAGAGGCGGACTCCGAATTTTACGATAATTAAATGTACGGATGAGATACATAAAAATATATGGAGGTGTGAGATTGAAGAAAAAAAGCAACTCAAAACTTAAGATCATTCCGCTTGGAGGCCTTGAAAAGATCGGAATGAATATCACTGCCTTTGAATATGAAGACAGTATTATTGTAGTAGATTGCGGATTGTCGTTCCCGGAAGATGATATGCTCGGAATCGATCTTGTAATCCCGGATATCAGTTACCTTAAGAGCAATGCGGATAAGGTGAAGGGTTTTGTGATCACACATGGACATGAGGATCACATTGGAGCGCTTCCTTATGTGCTTAAAGAGATTAATCTGCCGATTTATACAACAAAGCTGACTATGGGAATTATCGAGAAAAAGCTCACAGAGCACAATCTTCTCCGCTCAACTAAAAGAAAAGTAGTGCGCCATGGACAGTCGATCAATCTTGGAAAATTCAGAATTGAATTTATCAAGACGAACCACAGTATCCAGGATGCATCGGCACTGGCAATCTATTCGCCGGCAGGTATTGTTGTGCATACCGGAGACTTTAAGGTAGATTATACACCGGTATTTGGTGATGCGATTGATCTGCAGCGTTTTGCAGAAATTGGCAAGAAAGGGGTACTGGCATTGATGTCAGACAGTACCAATGCGGAGAGACCTGGTTTTACACAGTCAGAAAGGACAGTGGGAGCTACATTTGACCGGCTTTTTGCCGAACACTCCAATACAAGAATTATTGTAGCAACCTTCGCTTCGAATGTAGACCGTGTACAGCAGATCATCAATACGTCTTACAAGTATGGACGTAAAGTAGTTGTAGAAGGTCGCAGTATGGTAAATATCATTTCGGTTGCATCAGAGCTTGGCTATTTGAATGTGCCGGAGAATACGCTGATCGAGACAGATCAGTTGAAAAACTATCCAAGAGAGAAGACAACGATCATCACAACCGGAAGCCAGGGAGAATCTATGGCGGCTCTGTCACGTATGGCAGCAGATATCCATAAGAAGATATCGATCATGCCGGGTGACACGATCATTTTAAGCTCTAATCCGATCCCGGGTAATGAAAAAGCGGTATCGAATATCATTAATGAACTCTCTGAAAAGGGAGCGAATGTTATTTTCCAGGATACGCACGTATCCGGACATGCGTGCCAGGAAGAGCTGAAGCTGATCTATTCACTGGTAAAACCAAAATATGCAATTCCGGTTCACGGAGAATACCGTCATCTGAAAGCGAACGCAGGTATTGCCAGATCTCTTGGAGTTCCGAAGGACAACATTTTCATCCTCAAGTCAGGCGATGTACTTGCACTGGATGATGAAAGCGCAGAAGTTGTAGATAAGGTACACACAGGAGAAATCCTGGTAGATGGACTCGGTGTTGGCGATGTCGGTAATATTGTTCTGCGTGATCGTCAGCATCTGGCAGAAGACGGAATCCTGATTGTCGTTCTGACACTGGAAAAGCGTACCAACCAGCTTCTTGCCGGACCGGATATCGTATCCCGTGGATTTGTTTATGTACGTGAATCTGAAAGCCTGATGGAAGAGGCACGGAAGGTTGTTACGGAAGCGGTTGAAAAATGTCTGATGAGCCGTCATGCTGACTGGAGCAAGATTAAGCTTGTGATCCGCGACACAATGAATGACTTTATCTGGAAAAGAACCAAGAGAAAACCAATGATCCTTCCGATCATTATGGATGTATAATATAAAGATGCCTGTGGCATTTTTATGAAAATAAGCAGATGCGAAGATATCTGCATAAAGAAGCGCAGTCAGAGTTGAAAAGAAAATAAACTTTGTCTGCGCTTCTATGATAAATGTATAGGATAAGAATTCCCTTGGAAGAAAAGAGGAAGATATGATAGTAGAAGAACGACTGACGACTTACCTCCATTCTCTGGAAAGTGCGGACATTCCCGTTCTCGATGAGATCGAACAGGAAGCCCTTGCGGACATGGTTCCGATCATCCGCAAAGAGACAAAAAGTTTTCTGAAAGTAATGCTGGAGATCAAACGTCCGGTAAAGATTCTTGAAATTGGGACAGCAGTTGGATTTTCGGCAATTCTGATGGGAAAATATTCTCCGGAGGAATGTCACATTACAACAATCGAAAATTACGAAAAAAGGATTCCAATTGCCAGAGCCAATTTTGCCAGGGCAGGTATGGAACAGAAAATAACGCTGCTTGAAGGCGATGCACTGGAGATCATGAAAGGCATGCCGGATGATGCAGGATTTGATTTTGTGTTTATGGATGCCGCAAAGGGACAATATCCGGCATATTTAGAACAGGTGATGCGTTTCCTTTTGCCGGGAGGGATCCTGATCACGGATAATGTGTTGCAGGACGGAGATATTATTGAGTCACGGTTTGCGGTGGAAAGAAGAGACCGCACGATCCATAGCCGGATGAGGGAGTATCTGTATACTCTGAAACATCATCCTGAGCTTGAGACATCTATTCTTCCGCTGGGAGATGGAGTGGCACTGAGCGTGCGAAAATAAAAACAGGAGATAACAGTAACAGAAAGGAAAAAAATAATGGCAAGACATCCTGAATTATTGATACCGGCAAGCAGCCTGGAAGTGTTGAAGACTGCAGTCGTATTTGGAGCAGATGCAGTTTATATTGGAGGAGAAGCATTTGGACTTCGTGCAAAGGCAAAGAACTTTTCCAAAGAAGATATGATGGAAGGAATCCGGTTTGCACATGAGCATGATGTAAAAGTATATGTAACTGCAAATATTCTGGCACATAACTACGATCTGGAAGGCGTGCGGGAATATTTTAAAGAGTTAAAGGAAATAAAACCGGATGCATTGATCATTGCTGATCCGGGTGTATTTGAGATCGCAAAAGAAGTATGTCCGGAAATTGAAAGACATGTGAGTACACAGGCCAATAATACAAATTATGCAACTTATATGTTCTGGTACAGACAAGGGGCGAGCAGAGTTGTATCTGCAAGAGAACTTTCCATGCGTGAGATCAAAGAAATCCGTGCACATATCCCGGATGATCTGGAGATTGAGACATTCGTACACGGTGCAATGTGTATTTCTTATTCCGGAAGATGTCTGCTCAGTAATTTCTTTACAGGCAGGGATGCAAACCATGGCGCATGCACCCATCCGTGCCGCTGGAAATATTCTGTTGTGGAAGAAACCCGTCCGGGAGAATATATGCCGGTTTATGAAAATGAGAGAGGAACGTATATTTTCAATT
>OLVT01000221.1_pt1 | contig 68273 bp, 58 predicted proteins | sample 1673241 | NCBI WGS metagenome assembly OLVT01 (sample SAMEA3178936, study PRJEB25190) | human gut metagenome | biome: human gut; feature: human-associated habitat; material: faeces | place: Austria | collected 2013
TTGCATGTGTTAAGCACGCCGCCAGCGTTCATCCTGAGCCAGGATCAAACTCTCATGTTCAATGTTGATCCAAGTTCAAGAAGCACTAGCTTCTTTATCCTTGTTGATTACTGTTCTCTATAAAGAACGTTCGTTGATTTTTACTAAAATCATCTGAAAAATTCATTAGAATTTTCAAGGTTGTCTTATTGTTCAGTTGTCAAAGATCTTTTTTGTGATCCGCTTCGTATAAGAAGCTTTATTATTATATCACTTTGTTCTTGACTTGTCAAGAACTTTTTTATTTTTCTTTTTCGCTGTTTTTCTTTCGATCCGCAGCAACTTTTATATCATATCATTTTCATTTCATTCTGTCAAGAGTTTTTTTAATTTATTTTGTTCGAATATTGTGATCGTTCTCCGTCCAATAATTCAAGCAAATAAATGCTCTTTTCATTATTTTTTAATGATATTTATCACTCTGCCATAAGCAGTGCAACTTCTATAAGATACCACACTTTCACATCCATGTCAATACCTTTTGTCAAAAAATTAAATCCTCCTATTTGGAAGATTTAATAAGCGCAGAAGGAGGGATTTGAACCCTCGCACCGCGTAAACGGTCTATACCCTTAGCAGGGGCACCTCTTCAGCCACTTGAGTACTTCTGCAAATGCCTAAATATCAATATATTTAATTGCATCCGTCATTCACATGACGCTTGAATATCTTACCAAAGTAATTTCCTTTTGTCAATAGGTTTTGATTGATTATTTTATTTTTTTGAAATTTTCTACTGCAGTCTCATAAAGATTATTCCCCTGACTATCAATTACTACAATAACTGGAAAATTTTCAACTCTTAATTTTCGGATTGCTTCTGTTCCCAGATCATCATAAGCGATTACTTCCGCCTCCTTAATACACTTTGAAAGAAGTGCTCCTGCTCCTCCAACTGCGGCAAAATATACTGCACCATTCTTTTTTATTGATTTAATGACTTCTGAAGATCGTTTTCCTTTTCCGATCATACCTTTTAATCCTTGATCAAGCATCGTTGGAGTATATTTATCCATTCTGCTGCTTGTTGTCGGTCCTGCTGATCCAATGACCTGTCCTTCTCTTGCTGGTGTTGGCCCAAGATAATAAATAAACTGTCCTTTTACATCTACTGGTAATTCTTTCCCATCTAACAACGTTTCATACATTCTTTTATGTGCCGCATCTCTAGCTGTATAGATTGTTCCTGTCAAATATACATAATCTCCAGATTTAAGTTCTGCCAACTCTTCTGTATTTGCTGGAACATTTAAATGTTTCTCCATAATCTTCTACTCCTTGTACTTAAAAATACTATCTAAAATTTTGTCTGAAAAGTAGTATTTACCGCTTTATAACACTCTATGTGCATGACGATTTACGTGACAACAGATATTTACTGCTAATGGCATTCCCGCAATGTGTGTAGGGTATGTCTCAATATTAAGTCCTAACGCAGTTGTTGAACCTCCAAGCCCTCCTGGACCAATACCTAACTGATTGATTTCTTCTAACAATTCTTTCTCTAATTTCGCAATATGTGACTTCTCAGATGGTGTATCTAAGTTTCTCGTCAATGCCTTCTTAGCCAGAAATGCTGCTTTTTCAAAACTTCCGCCTAGTCCAACACCAACAACCATTGGCGGACAGGCATTAGGACCTGCATCTTTGACTGCCTGAATCACTGATTTCTTTACGCCCTCTTCTCCATCTGCTGGTTTTAACATAAATATACGACTCATATTTTCACTTCCAAATCCTTTTGGAGCTACTAAGATTTCAAGATTTTCTCCTGGGACAATATCTATATGCATGATCGCAGGTGTATTATCTTTTGTATTCTCACGGATCAACGGATCCTTTACAACAGATTTCCTAAGATATCCTTCTGTATACCCCTGACGCACCCCTTCGTTAACTGCATCATGTAAATCCATACCCTCAATATGAACATCCTGTCCAATATTTAAAAATACGATTGCCATCCCTGTATCCTGACAGATTGGAATCTGATCTGCTGCCGCAATTTCCATATTTTCCTGCAATTGATTTAAAATCTGTTTTCCTAATGGACTCTTTTCACTTTCTGTTGCATTCTTAAAACGGCATTTCATATCTTCTGTCAGAGATAAATTTGCCTCGATGCACATCTCTTTTATATTCTTGATGATCTCATCTGTATGAATCGTTCTCATGTTTTCCTCCAAAAATATTTTATTGTTACTGCCAAAATATCATAAATTTTCCTGCAAATAAACCTGCATCAGATTTTGACCTTAGTATCATTGTTTTATTATATAACGAAATCAGGACATAGACAATTCATCTACGCCCTGATTTTTATTTTTATTCTTCTGTTGTATTTTTTCCCAGTTCGTCTTCAAGCTTCTCTTCACGGACTTTTGCAATGCTGGCTACTTTAACATTTTCCCCAACGTTCATAACTTTTACTCCAGAAGTATTTCTTCCAAGAACAGAAATAGAATCTACCGCTGTACGTATGATAATTCCCTCTGTTGTGATCATCATGATCTCATTATCGTCATTCACAGCCTTCACACCTACAACATCACCTGTCTTTTCTGTGATCTTGTAGCACTTAATTCCTTTACCACCACGATGCTGTGCTGTAAACTCAGAAGTCAGTGTACGTTTACCCATACCATTTGCAGATACGATCAGTAACGCTTCTCCCTGACTGTCAAGCTGCATTCCAATAACTTCGTCATCACCTGTCAGATTGATTCCACGAACCCCCATAGAAGTTCGTCCAATACATCTGACGTCACTCTCATGGAAACGGATACACTGTCCATTCTTCGTTACAAGGAATACATCCTCATCATCTTCCGTATATTTAACTTCGATCAGCTGGTCATCATCTTTTAATGTGATCGCTGCTAATCCTGTCTTACGGATATTTGCATATTCCATGATGGATGATTTCTTAACAACACCATATTTTGTTGCCATTAACAGATATTTTCCTTCTTCATAATCTGCCAGTGGAATCACTGCTGTAATCTTCTCTCCTGGCTGTAACTGCAACAGGTTAACGATCGCACTTCCTCGGGCTGTTCTTCCACTCTCAGGAATCTCATATGCTTTCAAACGATATACACGTCCTGTATTTGTAAAGAACATGATATAGTGATGTGTCGTTGTCATAAACAGTTCTTCGATGTAATCCTCATCGATCGTCTGCATTCCCTTGATACCTTTACCACCACGATTCTGACTTTTGAAATTATCAACAGTCATTCTCTTGATATATCCAAGTTTTGTCATTGTGATCACAGTATTTTCTCTAGGTATCAGATCTTCCATGGAAATATCATCAACATCAAATCCAATCTGTGTTCTTCTTTCATCGCCATATTTGTCACGGATCAGTGCGATTTCATCTTTGATAACTCCAAGTAATTTCTTTTCATCTGCAAGAATCGCCTTCAATTCACCGATACGCTCCATCAATTCTTTGTATTCTTTTTCAAGTTTGGCACGTTCCAAACCATTCAGTGCTCTCAGACGCATATCAACGATTGCCTGTGCCTGTGCATCTGAAAGTCCAAAACGTTCCATCAATTCAAGCTTGGCTGCCTGAATGTTCTCAGCTCCACGAATGATCTTGATCACTTCATCGATGTTATCCTGTGCGATCAGTAATCCTTCTAAGATATGTGCGCGTTCTTCCGCTTTATTTAATTCATAGCGTGTTCTTCTTGTCACAACATCTTTCTGGTGTGCCAGATAGTAATCTAGCATCTCATGCAGATTCATTGTCTTTGGCTGTCCATCGACAAGTGCCAACATGATCACACCAAATGTATCCTGAAGCTGTGTATGTTTATATAACTGGTTCAGGATTACGTTCGCATTCGCATCACGGCGAAGTTCGATACAGATACGCATACCACTTCTGTCAGATTCATCACGAAGCTCTGTAATTCCTTCCACTTTCTTTTCTCTTACCAAAGCTGCGATCTTCTCGATCAGTCTTGCTTTGTTTACCATGTATGGAAGCTCTGTTACGATAATACGCTGCTTTCCATTTGCCATTGCCTCAATATCTGTAACGGCTCGTACTTTAATCTTTCCACGGCCTGTACGGTAAGCCTGATCAATTCCAGAACGTCCAAGGATTGTTGCTCCTGTAGGAAAATCCGGTCCTTTAATAATCTCTAATAATTCTTCAATCGTTGTCTCACGATCTTCCTCAACCTGATTATCAATGATCTTGATCACTGCATTAATAACCTCTCTAAGGTTATGAGGCGGAATGTTTGTAGCCATACCAACCGCGATTCCCTGTGTACCATTCACTAACAAGTTTGGAAAACGAGAAGGTAATACAGCTGGTTCTTTCTCTGTCTCATCAAAGTTTGGTCTGAAATCAACTGTATTCTTGTTAATATCAGCCAGAAGTTCCATAGAAATCTTGCTTAATCTTGCTTCTGTATAACGCATGGCAGCTGCACCATCACCATCGACAGAACCAAAGTTTCCATGTCCATCTACCAATGGATATCTCGTGGACCATTCTTGCGCCATATTAACTAACGCACCATAGATAGAGCTGTCACCATGTGGATGATATTTACCCATTGTATCACCAACGATACGGGCGCATTTACGATGTGGTTTATCAGGTCCGTTATTTAATTCTATCATCGCATAAAGAATTCTTCTCTGTACCGGCTTCAAACCGTCACGCACATCTGGAAGAGCTCTGGAAGCGATAACGCTCATGGCATAGTCAATATATGAATTTTCCATTGTTTTTTTGAGGTCAATGTCATGAACTTTATCAAAAATTGTATTTTCGTCCATTTGTTTCTCCCTTCCTAAATATCAAGATTCTGTACATATTTTGCGTTTGCTTCAATAAATTCTCGTCTTGGTTCTACCTGATCACCCATCAGTGTTGTAAATGTCAGATCTATCTCTGAAGCTGAATCTTCATCAAGGTTTACTCTTAATAAAATTCTCTTCTCAGGGTCCATGGTTGTATCCCATAACTGTTCTGCATCCATCTCTCCAAGACCTTTGTAACGCTGGATCTTGTTATTGTTATCTCGTCCGATTTCCTGAAGAATGTTGTTTAATTCCTCATCACTGTAAGCATACCAGAACTTCTTATTCTTCTCTACACGGTAAAGAGGAGGCTGGGCAAGATATACATACCCTTTCTTGATCAATTCCGGCATAAAGCGGTATATGAACGTCAGAAGCAGTGTTGCGATATGTGCACCATCAACATCGGCATCTGTCATGATGATAATCTTATGGTATCTTAATTTCTCGATATCAAAATCTTCATGAATTCCTGTACCAAATGCTGTGATCATTGCCTGAATCTCTTTATTGACAAGTACTTTATCAAGCCTTGCCTTCTCAACGTTTAAGATCTTACCACGAAGAGGCAGGATTGCCTGAGTTGCACGGGAACGAGCTGTCTTTGCAGAACCACCCGCAGAATCTCCCTCGACGATATAAATCTCACAGTTTTCCGGATTCTTATCTGAACAATCGGCAAGTTTTCCAGGAAGACTCATACCATCAAGTGCTGTCTTTCTTCTTGTAAGATCTCGCGCTTTTCTCGCAGCATCTCTTGCTCTCTGTGCAAGTACAGCCTTCTCGCAGATTATCTTCGCAACCTGAGGATTTTGTTCTAAGAAATATTTCAACTGCTCAGATAAAATACTGTTAACTGCACCCCTCGCTTCACTATTTCCTAATTTCTGTTTTGTCTGACCTTCAAACTGAGGTTCCCCGATCTTAATACTGATAACAGAAGTCAATCCTTCACGAATATCTTCACCACTTAAGTTATCTTCTTTTTCTTTCAGAAGGTTATTCTTTCTCGCATAATCATTAAACGTTGATGTCAATGCCATCTTAAATCCAGATAAATGTGTACCACCTTCCGGCGTAATGATATTATTTACAAAACTTAAGGATGTCTCATTGTAAGAATCGTTATGCTGGAATGCAACTTCAACATACACACCATCTTTTTCACCCTCACAATAGATCACATCTGGATAAAGTGCTTCTTTCCCCTTGTTCAGGTAAGTCACAAATTCTTTAATACCACCTTCATAGTGGAACGTTTCAGAAACCTGTTCTTCCCCACGATCATCTGTTAAGACGATTTTTAAATTCTTTGTTAGGAAAGCTGTCTCCCTTAATCTTCTCTTCAGCGTATTATAATCAAAATCAATCGTCTCAAAAATCGTTGCATCTGGATAAAATGTAACCGTTGTTCCAGTTTTATCTGTATCTCCAAGAACTTTCAGCGGATAACATACTTTCCCTCTCTCATAACGCTGTTTGTGAATATGTCCTTCCTTGCAGACTGTAACTTCCAACCAGTCAGATAAAGCATTAACCACAGAAGATCCTACACCATGAAGACCTCCGGATACTTTATATCCTCCACCGCCAAATTTACCTCCTGCATGAAGGATCGTAAATACAACTTCAACGCTGGATACACCTTTTTTCTTATTGATCCCAACCGGAATTCCACGCCCATTATCCTCAACCGTTACAGAGCCGTCTTTGTTCAATGTTACGATGATCGTATCACAGAATCCAGCCAGAGATTCATCTACGGCATTATCTACAATTTCGTATACCAGATGATGAAGTCCTTTTTCTGATGTACTACCAATGTACATTCCGGGTCTTTTACGTACAGCTTCCAACCCTTCCAGAATCTGGATCTGATCAGCTCCATATTCTCCATTTTTTTGTGTACCCATAGTTTCCTCCTAATTTTCCTTTACAATTTTTCCTGCTTTTATCTGAAACATCCGTTGGATCGGCAGGTGTTTACTAATAAATTCATCCAGACCTGTACAGGTAATGATCGTCTGCGTATCCTTGATACTCTCTAGTAAATACGTCTTACGATTACTGTCAAGTTCAGATAAAACATCATCAAGCAGCAGGATCGGTGACTCTTTCATCACTTCTCTCATCAACTGGATCTGTGCCAGCTTCAAAGAGAGCGCTGCTGTCCGCTGCTGCCCTTGGGAACCATATTTGCGGATATCAATCCCATTCACAATAAAACTGATATCATCCCTGTGCGGTCCCACTGTCGTTGTAGAGTATTTTAAATCTTTTTGTCTCTTCTTTGCAAGTTCCGTTAAATAACTATCATACCCTACATCGCGGTCATATTCCAGTAAAATTTTTTCTTTCCCACCAGTTAATTTATTGTGAATCTTTTGACAAACTTCACCTAAATGTTTGATAAATTTTTCACGATATTTAATAACCTCTGAGCCATATTTTACGAGCTGAATATCCCATGCTTCTAATGTTTCTATCAGATTATTCTGAAAACGTATCTGTTTTAACAGATTATTTCTCTGAACTAGTATTTTATTATAATTTGTTAATTGATACAGATATAATCTTTCCATTTGGGATAATTCAATATCGAGAAATTTTCTTCTTTCACTTGGGCCACTCTTTACAATCTTTAAATCTTCGGGCGAAAATAAAATTACCGGAATCTGTCCCAACAGATCACTGGATCTTCTAATCGGAATTTTGTCAATTGCCACACCTTTTGCTTTATTTTTTTTAAGGTGCATATCTAACTGATGATCAATTCCCTGTTTTTCGAAATGAATTCTTATATGAGCTTCATTTTCCTCAAACTTTATCAACTCCCGGTCCTTATTTCCACGGTGTGATTTTGTTGTCGCACTTAAATAAATTGATTCCAGAATATTGGTCTTTCCCTGGGCATTATCTCCATACAATAAATTCGTTCCACTCGCAAAATTCATGGATAGTTCATCATAATTTCGATAATTTTTTAATTCCAAAGATTTAATAATCATACTACTCCAAACTATTTGACGATATGAATCTCCTGACCATCAAAAGATACAACTTCGCCACCATATAATTTTTTTCCTCTTCTTGTTTCAACTTCTCCATTTACAAGAACTTCACCATCCTGAATGACAATTTTTGCCACAACTCCAGAATCTACAAGTCCAGCTGCTTTTAATGCCTGTCCAAGTTTAATAAATTCATCTTTAAGTTTAATTTCCATCTCAAAAGTCCTTTCTTAATGATTAAAATTAACCGGAAGAATCAGATAATTGTATGTTCCGGCATCATCTTTGATATAACAAGGTGCTTTCGGATTTACCAGATAAATATTGATTTCTTCATCATCGATCACTCTAAGAACATCCATCAAAAACTTTGGATTAAAACCAATCAACAGATCTCTTCCTTCTTTTTGGATCAGAATTTCTTCTTCCATAGATCCAAAGAAAGAATTAATATTTAATTTTAATGAATGGTCAACAATGTTGATAATAATTGGTTTTTTATCAGATTCACGAATCAAAAGACTCGCTCTGTCGATACAATTTAAAAATTCTTTTTTGTTAATTGTGATTTTTGTTTCATAATCACTGGATAACATCTGGCTTATCTTATAATATTCCCCTTCCAGCAATCTTGAAACAACTCTTGTATTGTCAAATTCAAATAAAATATGTTTTGAAGTTACATAAATTGAAACATCTTCATCCATTTCTCCAGAAATAATCTTCACAATTTCTTGTAAAGTTTTCCCAGGAACGACAACTTTAAACGGATCATAATGATCTTTTAATTCAATATGTCTGATGGAAATTCGATGTCCATCTAAAGATACAACACTTAATTGGTCATCTTTTACTTCAAATAATTCACCAGTCATTAATTTCGTATTTTCATTATCCGAAATCGAAAAAATTGTCTGACGAATCACTTCTTTTAAAGAAAACTGGGATAAAGTGATACTTTGATTTTTTTCAATCTCTGGTAAAGAAGGAAATTCTTCGCTTTCTTGTCCCATAATCTGAAAACATGCTTTTTCACAAGTGATCGTTGCTTTGTACTGATCATCCGTTTCTATTGTTACGTCATTATCTGGTAATTTTCTAACGATTTCAGAAAAAAGTTTTGCTTCAATTGCAATTTTACCAGGCTGATGAATCTGTCCATCAATGGTAGTTTCAATTCCAAGTTCCATATCATTCGCTGTTAATTTAATATTTCCTGTACTTGCTTCGATTAAAATACATTTTAAGATTGGAAGCGTAGTGTTGTTTGATACTGCTTTGGAAACAATAGAAACAGCATGCACTAAATCAGATTTTGTACATATGATCTTCATAAATGTGTATAACTCCTTTCGGTGTCAGATTGTTGTTAAATAAATAAATAAAAGTCGTAGTAATAGTCGTAGTAGCTGTGGATTTGGGGATAACCTTAAAAAACCGCTAAGTATAAAGGGTTATAAGGGTTGATAAAATGTTTAAAACTTGATGAAAATCAGAGGATAATCATAGATTTATCAACATCGCCAAATTCAGAAAAAATACTAATACACAGGATATCCACAGGTTATCCACGAAAAATGTGGATAACTATCGAAAAAATGTGGAAAAAATAAAAATTAATCCATTTTTTTGGTAATAACATCAATAACCTTGCTTAATTCAGGGTCTTTGTCTAAGTCTTTTTCAATTTTTTCAATGCCATGAATGACAGTAGAATGATCACGTTTTCCAATGATCTCACCAATCTTAACAAGAGACTGATCCGTCATTTTCTTGCATAAATACATACAGATCTGGCGTGGATAGGCGATATCATGACTTCTTTTTTTGGAAATGATATCACTTGTCTGAATATTAAAATGTTCTGCAACTGTCTGCATGATCAATTCAGGTGTAATAGCCTGTTTTGTCTTGTTGTCGATCAGATCCTGAAGGGCGATTTTGGATAATTCAAGGTCGATCGGTTTCTTATTTAATTTAGAATAAACTTTGATCTTGTTTAATGCACCTTCCAGATCACGGATATTAGACTTAATATGAGTAGCAATATAGTCAAAAATCTCATCATCAATATAAATATTGTCTAATTCCGCACGTTTCCTAAGGATCGCAACCTTTGTTTCATAGTTTGGAGGCTGAATATCAACTGGTAGTCCCCAGCTGAAACGGCTTCGAAGTCTCTCTTCTAAAACATCCAGTTCTTTTGGAGGTTTATCAGAAGAAAGAATGATCTGTTTTTTAGAGTTATAAAGTGCATTAAAAGTATGGAAAAATTCCTGCTGAGTACTTTCTTTACCAATAACAAACTGAATATCATCGACCAATAAAACATCGATATTGCGGTATTTGCTGCGCAATTCTTCTTGTTTTTTATGTTGAATTGAATTGATGACTTCGTTTGTAAAGTCTTCACTTGTTACATATAAAACATTCAAAGAACTGTTGTGTTCAATAATATAATGTGCAATGGAGTGCATTAAATGAGTTTTTCCAAGACCAGCACCTCCATATAAAAACAGCGGATTATAGGCTTCCGCTGGAGCTTCCGCAACAGCAATACTTGCAGCATGTGCCATACGGTTATTGTCGCCGATTACGAATGTATCAAAAGTATAGCGGGGATTTAAGTTATTATTATCATGTTCAGGTGTAGCAGCAGGAGTTTCTTGTGGTTTTTCTCCTTCTTTTTCAAGTTCGAATTCGATATCGTATTTCTTTCCTGTCAGATCAGAAATAGCAAGGGAAATATAAAAATCGTACATTTTTTTCTTGATAAACTGAATACCCCGCTCATCGTATTTTGCATCCAGAGACAGAATGATCTTATTTGATTGGACATCTTTGATATGTAATGGCTTAATCCAGGCATTGATCGCAGCACTGGAGACGTCATGCTCTTGCTCAAGCTTGACTAATACATCATCCCAAATTTTTTCAATTTCGTTTTTCATGGATAACATAAATCCCTTTCTAAATCATATTTTTATAAATGTGCATAATACGGCACTATGCATATAGTGTATAACAAAAAAATTTTTTTTTCAATCGAAAAATAAAAGTTGCCCACATATTGTGGATAAGTTGTTCCACATTATACACATGTCGAAAAACGAGAGAAAACAAAGGAATTTGACAAATGATGTGTTTATAATTCACATTTTATCATCAAGTTATACACAAGTTATCTACAGATTGTGGATAACTTGTGCGCAAAACACAATATATATGAAATTCTATAAGAAAGTGAAAAAAGCTTAGAATTTACTTGACTTTTTGGCGTTTCTCTGTCTATAATAGGAGTGATGTTTTTACGAATATATTATTCAGATATATAATCATAAAATTTTGTTAAGGAGGTGTTTTAGCATGAAAATGACATTTCAGCCAAAGAAAAGACAGAGATCTAAGGTTCATGGATTTAGAAAAAGAATGAGCACTGCAAACGGAAGAAAAGTTCTGAAGAGCAGAAGAGCAAAAGGAAGAAATAGATTATCAGCTTAGGTCGCAGAGATGTGACCTTTTCTTTTCTCTATTAATAAGGAAGAGAACCATGAAGAATTATCATTCATTAAGAAATAACAGAGAATTCCAGATGGTATATAATGAAGGAAACTCCAAAGCCAACAGGTACTTGGTCCTTTATTATAGGAAGAATGATCTAGAATATAACCGTCTGGGAATATCAGTAAGTAAAAAAGTAGGAAACAGTGTAGTCAGACACAGAACTACACGCTTAATTCGTGAAAGCTATCGTTTGAATCAGGATAATTTGAAAACAGGATATGATATGGTAGTAATTGCAAGACAAACTGCAAAAGGACAGAACTACCATACAATTGAAAGTGCATTTCTACATCTGATAGATTTGCATCATCTGAAGAAGAGTTGATTACAATTGAAGAAGATTTTAATATCCATTATCAGGTTTTACAGAAAATATTTATCGAGATTAAAGGGAAGAGGAACATGTATATATGTTCCGACTTGTTCGGAATATGCCATAGAAGCATTGGAGAAACACGGGGTTGTCAAAGGAAGTCTTTTGGCAATTTTTAGAATATTAAGATGTAATCCATTTTCAAAAGGCGGATATGACCCTGTTCCGGAAGTAAGGAAAGGAAAAAGGTGCAAAAAATGATGTTATTGGCACAAGCCCAGCAGAGCACGGGTAACGGAGGAATCTTAGCTCCGTTTGTAATTATTTTTGGTTGGATCATTCGAGCAATCTATGATGGATTAGCTGCAATGGGAATCTATAATGTCGGTTTATGTATTATTTTATTTACATTGGTTTCTAAATTGATCTTATTACCTATTACTATGAAACAGCAGAGATCTATGAAGATCAATCAGCATATGCAGCCAGAGATTAATAAGATCACAAAAAAATATCGTAATAAGAGAGACCAGGCATCTATGATGAAACAGCAGGAAGAGATGCAGAAGGTTTATGCAAAATATGGTTCAAGTCCAACAGGTGGATGTTTACCAACATTAATTCAGTTTCCGATCATCATGGCACTGTATTATGTAATCCGTGGAGTTAATACTTATATTCCTCAGATTGCAAGAGATGCACAATTTAAACCAAATTTATTCTTAGGTATGGATTTAAATTCAGCACCAGGATTCAGATTAACACCATTATTGATCATTCCAGTATTATCTTTTATCTTCCAGTTCTTAAGTGCAAAGACATCTATGTCTACAACACAAATGGATGACAGCACACCAGGAGCAGGAATGACAAAAAGTATGATGTACACAATGCCTTTAATGTCATTTGTAATGTGTATTTCATTACCGATCGGTATCGGTCTTTACTGGTCAGCAAGTGCATTATTCCAGTATATTCAGCAGGTTGCTTTTAATTATCATTATGATCATACTGATATGGATAAGATTATTGAAAAGAGCCGTGAGAAGGCTGCAAAGAAGAAAAAGAAAAAAGGCCCTTCTCTATATGAAAAGATGTTAGGAATGCAAGCAGAACAGCAGGGACAGCAAGGAGCAGATTCTAATATCAAGAAGAGTGCAAACCTGAAATCAACACAGAATATTGAATATTCAGGAAATTCTAAAGGAGGAATTGCTTCAAAAGCAAATGCACTCAATAAAAACAAGGGAGGTAAATAAGGATGTCAGCAAAGAGATTTACTGGTAAAACTGAATCTGATGCAGTTATGAATGCTGCAATGGAGTTAGGAATTCCAAGTACAGACCTCAAGTATACAGTGATCGATTCAGGTAGTAATGGATTTTTAGGGTTATTTAAGAAACCTGTGATCATTGAAATTAAAGAAGAAGAAAAAGAGACAGAAGTTACAAAGTCTCAGACAATAGAAAAAGAACAACCAAAGAAAAAGGCTGAGAAAAAGCCATCAAAGAAGGCCGATGAGAAACCAAATCGTCAGCCTAAGAAGAGTCCAAAGGTGAAAGATGAAGTTCCTGCAAAGGAACCAAGAAAAAATAAAACACCAGAAAACATTGATCAGATCATCAAGGATACAGAGAAGTATTTAGATGAAGTATTAAGAGCAATGGGACTTGATCCAAAGTTGAATCTTTACTACAACCGCAGAGATAACGTATTAAACATCAATGTATCTGGAGAGAAGATGGGAGCATTGATCGGTAAGCACGGACAGACACTGGATGCCCTGCAGTATCTTATCAGTCTTTATGTGAATAAAGAAAGCGATTCTTTTGTAAAGATCAAGCTTGATACAGAAAATTATAGAGAAAGAAGACAGCAGACTTTAGAGAAATTAGCTGGAAGCATTGCTTATAAAGTAAAGAAGAATAAGAAACCTATTTACTTAGAACCAATGAATCCAAATGAGCGTAGAATCATCCATTCTGCATTGCAGAGAGATCCAGAAGTGATCACAAAGAGCGAAGGTAAGGATCCTTATCGTAAAGTTGTTGTTATGCTTAAAAAATAAGATATAGGGCTGCCTTAATTTAGGCAGCCCTTTTTTGAGGTATATTATATGAAATCAAATACGATTGCAGCAATTGCCACTCCAATGACTAACAGTGGGATTGGAATTATCAGGATCAGTGGAGATGAGGCACTTGATATTATTGAAAAAGTATTTAAACCGAAGAAAAAAGATAAGAAGATCAAAGATGTAAAGACATATACGGCGCATTATGGACATGTCTATGATGGAAGCACATTGCTAGATGAATGTATTGTATTAGTTATGAAAGGACCTCATTCTTATACAGCAGAAGATGTTGTTGAGATTAACTGCCATGGTGGTGTGGTTGTTATGAAGAAGGTTCTGGAAGCAGTATTTAAGGCAGGAGCAACGCCAGCTGAGCCGGGAGAATTTACAAAGAGAGCATTTTTAAATGGAAGGATCGATCTTTCTGAGGCTGAGGCAGTTATGGATCTAATTCAGTCCAAGAATGAATTTGCAATGAGCACATCCTTAAAGCAGTTAGAGGGTGCGTTAGGAAAGAAGATCACAGAGATTCGAAAACAGATCATTCACAGTGTGGCGTTTATTGAATCTGCATTAGATGATCCGGAATATTACAGTGTGGACGGATTTTCAGATGAATTGAAAGATCAAATCGAAGTGATCATAAATCAGTTAAATGAATTTTTGGAGAATGCTGATAATGGAAGAATTCTGAAAGAGGGAATTCAGACAGTGATCGTTGGGAAACCGAATGCTGGAAAATCATCTGTGTTAAATGTATTACTTGGAGAAGAACGAGCGATCGTCACAGATATTGCAGGAACAACAAGAGATACGTTAGAAGAATCTATTCAGATTAAAGGGATTCCGTTGAATATCATTGACACTGCAGGAATCAGAGATACGAATGATCTGATTGAGAAGATCGGTGTGGATAAAGCAAAAGATCTGTTGACAAAAGCGGATCTTGTATTGTATGTTGTGGATACTTCAGATTCATTAACAAAAGATGATGAAGAAATCATGGAGTTGATCGAAGATAAGCAGACGATCGTATTATTAAACAAAGCAGATCTTGATCAGGTTGTGAAGGTATCAGATCTCAAAGAAAAAGGATTTGAGCAGATTGTGCAGATTTCAGCAAAAGAGCAGACTGGAATCGAAGAATTGTATCAGCTGATACAGGATATTTTCTTTGAAGGACATGTGTCCTTTAATGATGAGATTTATTTGACGAATATGAGACATAAAACAGAAGTAAGTGAAGCTTTAAAGAGTCTTTCTATGGTGTTGCAGAGTATTGAAGATGGAATGCCGGAAGACTTCTTCTCCATTGATCTTTTGGATGCATATGAGCATCTAGGATTTATCACAGGAGAATCTGTGGGAGAAGATCTGGTAAATGAGATTTTTGCAGAATTTTGTATGGGTAAATAAAGATGAATAATTTAGAAGAAAAATATGATATCATTGTTGTAGGTGCAGGTCATGCTGGATGCGAAGCTGCACTTGCAGCAGCCAGAATGGGATTTGAAACAATTTGTTTTACGGTAAGTATGGATAGTGTTGCATTGATGCCATGTAATCCCAATATTGGAGGAAGTTCCAAAGGACATCTGGTAAAAGAAATTGACGCATTGGGCGGTGAGATGGGTAAAAATATTGATAAGACCTATCTACAGTCTAAGATGTTGAATAAATCGAAAGGGCCGGCAGTGCATTCTTTAAGAGCACAGGCAGATAAGAAGATGTATTCTATTTCCATGACACAGGTAATGGGGAATACACCAAATCTTACACTTCGTCAGGGCGAAGTTACAGAGATTCTTGTCGAAGATGGGAAGATTAAAGGTGTTAAGACATATTCAGGAGCTGTTTACTATGCGAAAGCTGTTGTCTTAACGACAGGAACATATTTAAAGGCGCGCTGTATTTATGGAGAAGTCAGCAATCATACAGGACCAAATGGGCTTCAGGCAGCAAATTACCTGACAGATTCTTTGAAGAGTCATGGAATCTCTATGAGACGATTTAAGACAGGAACACCAGCCAGAATTGATAAGAATACAATTGATTTTTCTAAGATGGCAGAACAGTTTGGAGACGAGAGAATTGTTCCATTCAGTTTTACAAATAAGGAAGAAGATATTAAGAGAGATCAGATTTCCTGTTGGTTAACTTATACGACAGAAGAGACACATGAGATCATTAAAGAGAATATTCACAGATCACCATTATTTTCTGGTGCAATTGAAGGAACAGGACCTAGATACTGTCCATCGATCGAAGATAAGATCGTGAAATTCCCAGATAAAAATAGACATCAGGTATTTATTGAGCCAGAGGGCGAATACACGAATGAGATGTATGTTGGTGGTATGTCAAGCTCGTTGCCGGAAGATGTACAGTATAAGATGTATCACAGTGTGCCAGGATTAGAGAATGCTAAGATCGTGAGAAATGCTTATGCAATTGAATATGATTGTATTGATGCGACACAGCTAAAAGCTTCCCTGGAATTTAAAGAGATTGACGGACTATTTTCTGGTGGACAGTTTAATGGAAGTTCAGGATATGAAGAGGCAGCAGCACAGGGTCTGATGGCAGGTATCAATGCTGCACGCAAACTGCAAGAAAAAGATCCGATCATTTTAGATCGTTCACAGGCTTATATTGGAGTTTTAATTGATGATCTGGTAACAAAAGAAACACAGGAACCATATCGTATGATGACATCAAGAGCAGAATATCGATTGTTGCTTCGTCAGGATAACGCCGATCTTCGTCTGACCAAGATCGGATATGAAGCAGGACTGATCAGTCAGGAAAGATATGATAAATTATTAGTAAAAGAACAGCAGATCGAAGATGAGATGAAACGACTAGAGGATATTAATGTGGGTGCGTCTAAAAATGTGCAGTCATTGCTCGAAGAGCTTGGAAGTACAACATTAAAATCATCTGCTAAAATGACAGAACTGATCCGTCGACCAGAGCTTACTTATATGGATCTGGCACCGATCGATCCAGAGAGACCAGAGTATGATCTGGATGTTCAAGAACAGGTAAATATTAATATTAAATATGAAGGATATATCAAACGCCAGTTGTCACAGGTAAAACAGTTTAAGAAGATGGAAAAGAAGAGAATTCCGGAAGATATTGATTACGAAGATGTTGGAAGCTTACGAATTGAAGCGAAACAAAAGTTATCAAAGATCCGCCCATCTTCCATCGGACAGGCATCTAGAATTTCAGGAGTATCACCAGCGGATATTTCTGTATTACTGATTTATCTGGAACAGATGCACCACAGGAGATAATAGATGGAGAGATTAAGAGAAAAAGCAGCTGCATTTGGAATTAAATTGAGCGATCATCAGTTAGAGCAGTTTGAAACATACTATGAGATGCTTGTTGAGAAGAATAAAGTGATGAATTTGACAGCAATCACAGAGAAGAATGAAGTGATCGATAAACACTTTGCTGATAGTCTTGCATTGATCAAGAGTGGAGTTTCTTTAACTGGTCAGAAAATTCTTGATATTGGAACAGGTGCGGGATTTCCAGGAATTCCATTAAAGATCGCATTTCCAGAATTAGAGATCGTGTTACTGGATTCTTTAAATAAGCGTATTAAATTCTTAAATGAAGTGATAGAAGCACTTGGACTTGAAAAGATTACAGCAATTCATGGAAGAGCGGAAGATTTTGCAAAACAAAAGGAATATAGAGAACAATTTGATTATGTTGTTTCAAGGGCTGTTGCCAATCTGACAGTTTTATCAGAATATTGTCTTCCTTATGTAAAAGAGGATGGATATTTTCTGCCATATAAATCAGGAGATATTAAAGAGGAAGCAGCAAATTCAAAGAAAGCAGTGAAAATTTTAGGCGGCAGCATTGAGGATATTATTTCTTTTGAGATTCCGGATACGGATATGGCGAGAACGATCTTAAAGATTCATAAGACAAAAGCAACACCAAAACGTTTTCCGAGAAAAGCAGGATTGCCGACAAAAGAACCGATTTGCTAGAAGTTTATACTTTCATTTCTTTTCCTTATCGTTTATGATAAAAAGAAAGTGGGAAAATTATGGAAAAAAACAAAGATAAAAGTCACCTGATCGATCAGTTATATGACTATTTGGAAGAACAGATTCAGGAATTGAAAACTGATCGAAATCAACTGAATCATAAGATGCAGGATATGATTCAGGAGAAGAATGAAAAAGAAGGTGCGATCAATAATCAGCAGAAGATCTATCAGATCCGAAAGGTATTTTCTCCGCTTCCACTGGAGATTGAGGAGGAGAAGCAGCCTGTTTCTGAAGATATGATTCAGATTGAGAAAGAGATTCATGAATTTCAGATGATCCTGCGTGAAAAAGAAGAAAAGATAACAAAATTACATGATTACCAGAAGGGACTGGAAGAGACTTGCCTTTTTGCAGAAGAATTTGTGGAAAGGGAAGATCAGAAAATATTGTTTGTTCCAGCATTTGAACAGTTGATGGGATATGTTAAGAAACTTTATCCAACACAACGTATCAATTATCAGGATTCATCAGAGAGTTCAAAAGTATGCATGACATTTTCATTTTTAAAAGGTTTTCAGGCAGTGTTGGAGAGTCTTTTAAATGAGATAGGTGTTTTTGTCCTTAATTTTGAAATAAATATTGAAGAGTATAAAATATTAATTAATATTGAAGCAAAACCAAAAGTGATAAAAAATGCAAAAGATTTCTATGAGAAGCGTTCTGTTTTAGAAAATAAACTAACAAAAGAATTTTCTATTGAACGATGGAAAACAAATGCAGTGGTGATCCAGACTATGATAGAGATGTAGAAAGGGAAGATTATGAGAAATAAAGTTATTGATCTACTAGATCAAACAATTGAAGAATTAGATAAAGAAAAAATTGATGGGATTCTTGAAATACCACCAAAAGATGATATGGGAGATTTTGCATTTCCATGTTTTCAGTTAGCAAAAGTATTTCGTAAAGCTCCGAATATGATCGCAACAGAGATTGCAGAAAAAATTCCTGCAAGTGAAGATGTATCAAAAGTAGAAGCAATGGGACCATATGTAAACTTTTTCTTGAATAAAGAGAATTATGTAAAAGAAGTACTGGCAAAGGTAAACGGTACTTATGGTGCACAGGAAATTGGAAAAGGAAAAACAGTGTGTATCGATTATTCTTCTCCAAACATTGCAAAAAACTTCCACGTTGGACATTTAAGAACAACGATTATTGGAAACTCTTTATATCATATTTTTGATAAGCTTGGATATAAGGTAGAAAGAATTAATCACTTAGGTGATTGGGGAACACAGTTTGGTAAACTGATCGTTGCATATAAAAAATGGGGAAGCAAAGAAGCAGTTGAAGAAAAAGGTATTCCAGAACTATTAAGAATCTATGTAAAATTTCATGAAGAAGCAGAGAAAGATGATACATTAAATGATCAGGCACGTGAATGGTTTGCAAAGATGGAACAAGGGGATGAAGAAGCACTATCTATCTGGGAATGGTTTAAAGATATCAGTATGGTAGAATATAAGAGAATCTATAAGATGCTGAATATGGATTTTGATCATTATACAGGAGAAAGTTTCTATCGTGATAAGACAGCAGCGGTTGTAGAAGAATTAAAAGAAAAGAATCTGCTAAAAGAAAGTGAAGGAGCAATGATCGTTGATCTTGATGAATATGATATGGCTCCTTGTCTGGTTATGAAGAAAGACGGAAGTAGTATTTATGCAACTCGTGATCTTGCTGCTATTTTCTATCGCAAGAAAGAATATAACTTTGATAAATGTATTTATGTTACAGGATTAGAGCAGAAATTACATTTTGCTCAAGTATTTAAAGTTGTTGAGTTAATGGGATATGAATGGGCTAAAGAAAACTTAATTCATGTACCTTATGGATTAGTAAGTTTAGAAGGTGGAAAACTTTCTACAAGAAGTGGTAACATTGTATATGCAGAAGATATCTTAAAAGAATCAGTATCTAAGATCAGAGAAATTATTGCAGAGAAGAATCCAGATCTGAAGGATAAAGAGGATGTTGCACAGAAAGTTGGAATCGGAGCAATTATCTTTAATGACCTATATAATCAGAGAATTAAAGATGTAACATTTACATGGGAGAAGATACACAGCTTTGATGGGGAAACAGGTCCTTATGTTCAGTACACATATGCACGTGCGGCAAGTGTATTAAGAAAAACAGGAATCACAGAAGTTGGAGAGATCGATCCATCTTTAGTAACAGATGAAACATCTGTTGCATTATTAAAAGAGATTGAAAGATTCCCTGAAGTGATCAAGGTGGCAGCAGATAGATTAGAACCATCTGTGATCTCAAGATATGTAATGGGAGTAGCTCAAAGTTTTAACCGTTTCTATCATGAAAACCAGTGTAATGTGGAAGATCAGAAGTTAAAAGAAGCGAGAGTTAAGATTGTGATCTTAGCAAAACAAGTAATTAAAGATGGTTTGGATCTGTTAGGAATTCAGTGTCCTGAACAAATGTAATAAAATCAAATTTGAGTAAATAAATAGCAGATGATAAGATTTTAAAAAATATGTGGAATTATGGAGTGTTCTTATTTGTGAAGACACTCCATTTTTCTTCTTGAAAAATAGTAGTATGCATTGATTATTTAATAAATGTTTCACGTGAAACATTCAATATAAAAACGAAAAGAATCTTAATAGTTATAAAAGTGAAATTGCACAAAAATTAATAAATGTTTCACGTGAAACATGTAGCAATGAAAAATAATTAGTGTTATAATATTGTTCAAAAGGAGAAAAAAATGGGAAGAATTATTGCAATTGCCAACCAGAAAGGTGGAGTTGGAAAGACAACGACAGCGGTAAATCTTTCGGCAGCATTAGCTGCAAGAGGAAAAAAGACTTTACTCGTTGATATGGACCCACAGGGGAATACCACCAGTGGCTTGGGATTAGAAAAAAACGAGCTGGATAAGACAACTTATGAGGTGATTACAGGAGAAGAGAAGATACAGAATTGTATCGTTAAAGACTTGTTTGATAATTTATCCTTACTTCCAGCAAATCGAAATCTGGCCGGAGCCGAGATCGAATTGATGACCGTTGATAAGATGCAGTTCATCATGAAACATAATCTTGAGAAAGTAAAGAAACAATATGATTTCATAATTATTGACTGTCCGCCAGCATTGGGAATGCTAACGGTCAATGCGATGACAGCAGCGAATACAGTGATCGTTCCAATTCAATGTGAATTTTATGCATTAGATGGATTAACTCAGTTGATCTATACGATTGAATTGATTCAGAAGAGTTTGAATCCAGATCTTACAATAGAGGGTGTTGTATTTACAATGTATGATGCCAGAACAAATCTGTCATTGCAGGTTGTTGAGAATGTAAAATCATATTTGAATCAGAATATTTACAAAACGATCATCCCAAGAAATGTACGTCTGGCAGAAGCACCAAGTCATGGACTTCCAATCAATTTGTATGACCCTCGTTCTTCAGGAGCAGAAAGTTACGACCTTCTGGCAGAAGAAGTTATTGAAAATGGAGGTGAAAATTAATGTCAGCAAAAAAAATGGGACTTGGAAGAGGTTTAAATACGCTGATTCCAAAAGCACCAATCGTTGACGAAGAAGACGTTGAGCAGGTAAAGAAAAAAGTTTCGAGATCGTCGAAAACAAAGAAAAAAGAAGAAACGAAAAAGGAACTTACTTTGCCAATCGATAAGATTGAGCCGAATCCAGATCAACCAAGAAATCAGTTTGATGAGGATACGTTGCAGGAACTTGCAGATTCTATTAAACAGTATGGAATGTTACAGCCAATCCTCGTTACTCCAAAGGATGATTTCTATGAGATCATTGCAGGGGAGAGAAGATGGAGAGCTGCAAAACAGGCAGGATTGAATGAAGTTCCAGTTATGATCAGAAAATACAATGAAAATGAAATTGTAGAAATTGCACTGATTGAAAACATTCAGAGAGATAACTTAAATCCAATCGAAGAAGCAATGGCTTATAAGCGATTGATGGAAGAATTTGAATTAAAACAGGATGAAGTTGCGACGAAAGTAAGTAAGAGTCGTGCATCAATTACCAACTCATTAAGACTTTTAAAACTAGATCCAAGAGTACAGAAGATGCTAGAGGAAGAGATGATCAGCACAGGACATGCAAGAGCTTTATTAGCAATCTCAAATAAGGATAAACAATATGAAATTGCTCAGAAAGTTTTTGATGAAAAATTAAGTGTTAGAGACATTGAAAAGCTGGTAAAAGATCTGAAGAAAATCAAAAAAAATAAAAAAGAAGAAAAAGATGTTCATGATTTCCTTTACACTGAATTAGAAGAATCTATGAAACAGATTCTAGGAAGTAAAGTCAGTATCAAAAATAAAAAGAATAATAAAGGAAAAATAGAAATTGAGTATTATTCACGCGATGAGTTAGAACGTATCGTGGATATGATCAGATCAATTTAGGAGGAACATAAGATGACAGATTTTTTTAACAGCGTAGGCATGGAATATGTAGTGATTGGTCTTGCAGCAGCATTACTTTTAGCACTGATTCTTGTGATCGTTGCTTTAGTAAAAGTTGGGAAATTAAAAAAACGATACGAAAAGTTTTTATCTGGGAAAGATGGAAAATCGTTAGAGGAAAGTATCGTTAAAAGATTTGATAAATTAAATGAGATCATTGTGGAACAAGACTTTCTTGAACAGGAAATACAGAGAATTGACGAAGAGCATAAGAGTAGTTTTTCTAAGATGGAAGTCTATAAATATAATGCATTTTCTGATATGGGTGGAGAAACAAGTTTTGTAATCGCATTACTTGACCATAATAATAATGGAACACTTTTAAATGGAATGAGCAGTCAGAATGCAACTTATGTCTATGCAAAAGAAATTAGAAATGGTGCTTCAAAAGTAGCATTATCAAATGAGGAAAAATTAACATTAGAAAAATGTATCAATAAATAATTGGAGGAAAAAATGTTAGATATTAAATTTTTAAGAGAAAATCCAGATGTAGTAAAACAGAACATCAAAAACAAATTCCAGGATCGTAAATTACCGTTAGTTGATGAGGTCATTGAACTGGATAAAGAAAACCGTGAGATCAAACAGGAAGTTCAGGCACTTCGTGCGGATCGTAATAAATTATCCAAACAGATCGGTGCACTGATGGGACAGGGTAAAAAAGAAGAAGCAGAAGAAGTAAAAAAACAGGTTACAGCATCTGCTGATCGTATTGAAGAATTAAGTGAAAGAGAAAAAGTTGTTGAAGAAAAGATCAAAGAGATCATGATGACAATTCCAAATATCATTGATCCATCTGTACCAATCGGAAAAGATGACAGTGAAAACGTAGAACTTGAAAGATTTGGTGAGCCAGTTGTTCCTGATTTTGAAGTTCCATATCATACAGAAATCATGGAAAGTTTTGATGGAATCGATCTTGACAGTGCAAGAAAAGTTGCAGGTAATGGATTCTATTATCTGATGGGAGATATCGCAAGATTACATTCTGCAGTCATTGCTTATGCAAGAGACTTCATGATCGATCGTGGATTTACTTACTGTGTACCACCTTTCATGATCAGAAGCAATGTTGTAACAGGTGTTATGAGTTTCGATGAAATGGATGCGATGATGTATAAGATCGAAGGCGAAGACTTATATCTGATCGGTACAAGTGAACATTCTATGATCGGTAAATTTATTGATACAACAACAGAAGAAGCAGAATTACCAAAAACACTAACAAGCTATTCTCCATGTTTCAGAAAAGAAAAAGGAGCACATGGTATTGAAGAACGTGGTGTTTACAGAATTCATCAGTTTGAGAAACAGGAAATGATCGTTGTATGTAAACCAGAAGAAAGCAAGGATTGGTATGAAAAATTATGGAAGAACACAGTTGATTTATTCCGTTCTATGGATATCCCAGTTCGTACATTAGAGTGCTGCTCTGGTGATTTAGCAGATCTGAAAGTAAAATCTGTTGACGTAGAAGCTTGGTCTCCAAGACAGAAGAAATACTTTGAAGTAGGAAGCTGTTCTAACCTTGGTGATGCACAGGCAAGAAGACTGCGCATCCGTGTCAAAGGTGAAAATGGAAACTACTTTGCGCATACATTAAATAATACAGTAGTAGCACCACCTAGAATGCTGATCGCATTCTTAGAGAACAACTTAAGAGAAGATGGAAGCGTTGCAATTCCAGAAGTTTTAAGACCATATATGGGTGGAAAAGAATCTCTGCAGCCTAAAAAATAAGAAATAGAAATTCAAAAAGAGCGTCTCAAAATGTGAGGCGCTTTTTCTTTTATAAAGGTTTATGATATTATATACGATAAGGAAAGGTTTAAGGAAAGGTGATAAGGAAGCAAATGAAAGCAAAGATCATTATCGTGGAAGATCATGAACCAATTCGTAATGAATTAAAGATTTTGTTAAGTAAATATGGATATGAGATCATAGTGTTAGATCGTTTTGATACAGTTGTTGAAGAGTGCTTGAGAGAAGATGTAGATCTGATTTTATTAGATATTAATCTTCCGTTTTATGATGGTTATTATGTGTGCAGAGCAATCAGAGAAAAATCAGAAGTACCGATCATTGTTGTTACAAGTAGGGATAGCGAGATGGATGAGCTAATGAGTATAAATCTTGGAGCGGATGATTTTATCACGAAACCATACAATACACAGATTTTGTTGGCAAGAATTTCTGCAATGTTAAAACGAACACACAAAGAAAAAGTAAATGATTTTTTACAATATCAAGGCTTGAAACTACAACTCAATAGCAGTACTGTTATTTATAAAGATCAGATAATCGAACTTAGTAAAAATGAGATGAGAATATTGTATACATTACTGCAACATAAAGAGAGTATTGTAAGCAGGGATCAATTAATGGAATCTTTATGGCAGTCAAATGAATTTATTGATGATAATACATTAACGGTGAATGTCAATCGTGTAAGGAAAAAATTAGAAGCAGCAGGACTGAAAGATTTTATAAAAACAAAAAGAGGGCAGGGTTATATGATATGAAAACCAAAGATTTTTTTAGAATGGAGTATGCCCAGATTCTGATATATATTGTATTTTTGGGATTATTGGAAGTGTTGCTTTTTATTTTTGAAGTGAATTATTTTCTTATGATATATTTGCTGCTGATCGGATTGATTCTGGAAGGAGTTTATTTATGCCAGCGGTATATGAAAAAATATAGGTATTATAAAAAAGTGAAAGCAAAACTGGATATACTGGAACAAAAATGCATGATAACAGAAATGTTAGAATTGCCAGATTTTGCAGAAGGAGAGTTTCTATATGAAATATTGCAGACGTGCAACAAGTCCATGAATGATGAGATATTGAAATATAAGATAGAGGCAGCAGGATACCGAGAATATATTGAGATGTGGATTCATGAAGTAAAAACACCATTGGCAGCAACAAGACTGATCCTTGAAAATCATCCAAGTGAGATCACACGGGCAATGGATGAAGAAATGCAGCAGATCAATTATTATTTGGAGCAGGCATTGTATTATGCGAGGAGTAATAGTGTAGAGAAAGACTATCTAGTGAAAGAGTTAAGTTTAAAAGAAGTGGTAGAAAATGCGGTAAAAGCAAATGCAAAAAGTCTGATTGGAAATAAGATAAAAATTAAAATAGAGAATCTGGATCAGAAGATCTTCAGCGATGAAAAATGGGTTTTATTTATATTAAATCAAGTTATCAGCAATGCAATAAAATATAAAAAAGAAGAAGCAGAAATATCATTTTGTGCAAGATGTGAAAAGAATGAAATACTTCTGGAAATCAGAGACAATGGAATTGGAATCTCACCAAAAGATTTGCCAAGGATCACGGACAAAGGGTATACTGGAACTACAGGAAGAAACTATCAAAAATCAACAGGGATGGGATTATATTTGTGTAAGAAACTTTGCAGTAAATTACAACTAAGTTTTTACATCGAATCTAAAGAAGAAGAATACACGAAAGTAACAATCGGCTTCCCAAGAAATTCTATGATTTTTTTAAATGAAGAATGATCAGACAGGAGGTTTACAATGTTTGCAGATTATCATGTACATTCACATTTTAGTGAAGACACAGATTTCCCAATGGAACTTGAAATTCAGAAAGCGATCAAATTAGGGATGGATGAATTATGTTTTACAGAACATTCAGATTATGATGTGCCAACTGTCGTTAATTGTGATTATGATGCTTATTTTGAAGAAATGGAAAAAATGAAAGATAAGTATAAAGGGCAGATCACATTAAAGACAGGAATTGAATTTGGAATTCAGACGCATACGACGAAAGCGTATGAAGAAACATTCAGACAGTATCCGTTTGATTTTGTAATCTTTTCTTGTCACCAAGTTGAAAACAAAGAATATTGGAGACAAGAGCCACAGGAAGGAAAGACACAGTTAGAATACAATCGAAGGTATTATCAGGAGATTTTGGATGTTGTTAAAGTATACAAAGATTACAGCATTCTTGGTCATCTTGATGTGATCAAAAGATATGATAAGCAAGGAGAGATCGAATTTGAAAAGATTCAGGATCTGATCGAGCAGATTTTTGAAGTTGTGATCGCAGACGGAAAAGGAATTGAACTTAATACTTCAAGCCGTGCATATAAACTGAAAAGTCTAATGCCATCAAAAGAAATTCTGAAACTGTATCATGATATGGGAGGTAAGATCATTACGATTGGATCAGATGCACATAATGCAGACCGGATCGGTGACTGCGTAATGGAGTCACAGAAGATTTTAAAAGATATTGGTTTTGATGGAATTTATACTTTTGAAAAGATGAAACCAGAATTTCATAGATTTTAAGATAAATTAAAGAGGTGCCTATTGTTTTTAACCAATAGACATCTCTTTACATATTGTGCTATATTTTAGATTTCAAGATTATTTATCAAGTAAGATTAGTGCCATAAATACAAGATCTTCGTCTCCGATATTCTCAATGGCATGTCCCGCTCCATCACATGTGAATGTAGTATCTCCTGGATGTACTTCATATTTTGTACCATTGTCATTATAAAGTCCTTTTCCCTGAAGGATATGGTAAGCTTCGCCTTCACCTTCATGAGTGTGATATGCAAGAGCAGAACCAGGTGGTACGATGACTTTTCCGAACAGACGACTGCTATCTTTCATTTCTTTTTCTGTTAAGAATTCCATTTTCTTTAATGGGTTATCAGAACCATTTGCATCAGGAATTGTGCCAATTTTTACATCTTCATTTTTTAAAAACATGTTGAGTCCCTCCTTTATATAGTCATGTTAAGTTTAGTATAGTAGCTTTTTGATAAAATAGCAATATGACAAAATTGTAAGTTTTGTGTAAGGGAGTTCGATGGATACGAAGATGATTTATTGGTATATTATAGACAAGACAATAAGAGAAAGCAAAAAAGATAAGGAGATGGAAAAATGAGTTCTGTATTGAAAGTAGATAATATAGAAAAATATTATGGGAGTAAAGCGAATCTTACAAAAGCGATCGATCGTATCAGTTTTGAAGTGGAAGAGGGGGAGTATATTGGAATTATGGGGGCTTCCGGAAGTGGGAAGACGACATTATTAAATTGTATTTCAACGATCGATCAGGTGACTGCGGGAAATATTATGATCAATGGAATGGATATCACAAAATTGAAAGGAAAACATCTTTCAAGATTCAGACGAGAGGAATTAGGATTTATCTTCCAAGACTTTAATCTGTTAGATACATTGACAGCATTTGAAAACATTGCGTTGGCGCTTACAATCATGAAAATTCCTGCAAGAGAAATTGAAGACAAAGTCAGATCGATCGCAGAAAAGTTGATGATCACGGAAGTATTGAACAAATATCCATATCAAATGTCAGGAGGACAGAAGCAGAGAGTGGCAAGTGCCAGAGCGATGATTACAAATCCATCTCTGATCTTAGCGGATGAGCCAACAGGAGCTTTGGACAGCAAGGCGGCGAGAATGCTGCTTGACAGTATGGAAACGATGAATGTGGAATTAAATGCAACGATTCTGATGGTAACACATGATGCATTTACAGCCAGTTACTGTAAACGTATTTTGTTTATCAAGGATGGAAAGATTTTTAATGAATTGGTTCGAGGAAATGATTCGAGGAAATGATTCGAGGAAACGATTTTTTGACCGTATCATTGAGGTTGTGACATTGATTGGAGGTGACAGTACAAATGTATTCTAAGATCGCATTTAGTAATGTCAAAAAGAGTATCCGTGATTATACGATTTATTTTCTGACATTAACATTTGGAATTTGTTTGTTTTATATGTTTAATTCTGTTCAGGCACAACAGGCTGTCTTAAAGCTGAATGCAAGCCAGAAATCAATGATGCATCTAATGTCTGTGATCATTAATGGAATTTCTGTGTTTGTTGCAATTATTCTTGGATTTCTGATTGTTTATGCAAATCAGTTTCTAATGAAGCGGCGGCATAAGGAAATGGGAATCTATCTGTTGTTAGGAATGGAAAAACGACAGGTATCAAAGATTCTTCTGATAGAGACTTTATTGATCGGTGTTTTGGCATTGATCGCAGGATTGGTTGCAGGTGTGTTTTTATCACAAGGACTTGCGATGTTGACAGCAAAGATGTTTGCGGTTCAGATGAAAGAGTTTAAGTTTGTTTTCTCGCAAACGGCATTTATTCAGACTATTTTATATTTTGCAATTATTTTTATTATTGTGATGATATTTAATGGAATTACGATATCAAAATATAAACTGATCAATCTGTTGAATTCAGCAAAGAAAAATCAGAAAACAAGATTAAAAAATCCTATATTGTCGGTCATTCTGTTTTTGATATCCATTGGGATTCTTGGAATAGCATATCATTTAATTCAAAAAAACCAGATGCTTGCTGTGGACAATGATTTTAAGATTAGCATATTACTTGGTGTAGCAGGAACATTTCTCTTTTTCTTTTCGTTATCAGGATTCTTATTAGAATTGGCAAAAAGAAGTAAGAAATTTTATTATAATGGATTAAATATGTTTGTGCTAAGACAGATCAATTCAAAGATCACCACAACATTTGTTTCTATGTCAATGCTGTGTTTGATGCTGTTTTTAGCAATCAGTGCGTTTGCGACAGGAAGTGGATTGGCGTCTTCAGTGAAAACAGATTTAGAAGATATGACAAAGTTTGATTGTACTTTTTATGGATTATCGGAAAAAGGATATCAGGAAGAACAGCAGCAAAAGTTTATAAAGAAATTAGATGATCTTGGATTAACGATCAAAAAAGATGCAAAAGAAATTTTACCGATCACAATATATCAGAATGGTACATTTCGCAAATGCAGATATAAAATGGAGCCATTATTAAAGGGAAGAGAAAAGTATTCAGATTATACAAAAGATTATGTGAAGAAAATTTATGAGACTCCACTAACTTTTGCAAAACTATCTGAATATAATAAAATCCGAAAAGCAATCGGAGAAAAAGAATTAACCTTGAAATCAGATGAATATATATTGAATTGTGATTATGGCAATCTGATACCGATAATGGAAAAGGCAGCTAGTGATAAGCAAAAACTTACATTGGATGGAAAAACATATAAAATGAAATATGGCTTACAAAAAGATACATATATGGTAACAGCAGCTAAAACAGATATGGGAACAGTCATTTTAAATGATGAAATTATCCAGTCATTAAAGATTGATCATTCTACATTATATTTAAATCTGAACTGGAAGGGAAATGCACAGAAAGTATCAAGAAAATATACGGAATATTTAAAGCAGATGATCATAAATAGTAAGATGCCAAATTCGCCATATTCAGCGATAATTTCAAAAGAGGAAGTATATGAACAGAGTACTGGGTTAAGTACGATCATTACATACATTGCAATATATATCGGTCTTGTATTTTTAATTACATGTGCAGCGGTACTTGCATTACAGCAATTGAGTGAGAATGCAGATAATATTGAAAAATACAAATTATTAAGTAAAATCGGAACTTCACAAAAAATGATCAATCACGCGATCAAAGCACAGATCATCTTATACTTCTGTTTGCCATTAAGTTTGGCATTGGTTCATTCATATGTAGGAATTAAAACAGCAAAAATCCTGATATCAACATTGGGACAGATCAATATAACGCAAGCAGCAGCACAGTCATTGATCCTTGTGATCGTAATTTATATTGGATATATGATCGCAACTTATCTAGGAAGCAAGAGTATGCTGAAAGAAAAATAGAGAAAGAAATGACAGAAGATCAAAATCTGTCATTTCTTTTTTTGAGCTATTAATAATGTTACCGGTTAATGTCTGTTTGGAAGCATTTAATTTTACAGTACCTCCTTATGTTCATTAGTATAAAAATCAAATGTGTTCAAATTATTTTGAAAACCTGAACAAATTATGAAGGATATATGTGATTGAAAATGAGAGAAAATGATTGACTATGATTGAATTTGTGATATACTTAAATAAAAGCGAAAAGAGGTGATATTGTGTTAGCGCAAGAGCGATTTGAACGCATTTTAGAGATTTTAAGAGAGAAACAGTCAGTCACCGTGGTAGAACTGACAGAGAAACTGAACACCTCAGAGTCCACGATACGAAGGGATTTAACGGAATTAAACCGACAAGGTCTTTTGATTAAGGTTCATGGAGGAGCTACTGCGGTCAAGTCTGTGTTATCAAGAGAAGAAGAAGTCATAACCAAGTCAAAGAAACACCAGGAAGAGAAGCGAGAGATTGCAAAATATGCAGCATCTTTGATCAATAAAGAAGATATCGTGTATCTTGATGCAGGAACAACGACAGAGATGATGTTAGAGTATCTTAAAGAATATGACGTTGTTTATGTGACAAATGGGATCACACATGCGAGAAAACTAATGAATGCAGGATTTAAGGTCCATTTGATCGGAGGAGAGATTAAGGCGGTAACAGAAGCATTGGTCGGAGAAGAAGCATTAGAACAGCTTGATAAATATAACTTTACCAAGGGCTTTTTCGGAACAAATGGAATTGATATGAAGCGGGGATTTACAACGCCAGATCAGAAAGAGGCAGCAGTTAAGAAGAAAGCGATGGAACAGTGTCAGAAAAGATATATTCTTTCGGATGCAAGCAAATTCAATGTGATCTCAACTATTAAATTTGCGAATTTGAAGAAGGCAGAGATCATTACAGATCATTTAGAAAACAAAGAGTTCAAAAGAATCACAAACATTGAGGAGGTATTTTCATGATTTATACAGTAACATTTAATCCAGCAATTGATTATGTAATTAAAGTAGATAACCTGACATTAGGACAGGTAAACAGGACAACAAGAGAATACATTTTCTGCGGAGGAAAAGGTATTAATGTATCTCATCTACTTGCTAATCTTGGAGTAGATAGTGTAGGACTTGGATTTATAGCTGGATTTACAGGAGATGTTATTGAATCAGGAGCGAAAGAACTTGGATTTAAGCCAGATTTTATCAGAGTACGTGAAGGAATGACACGTATCAATGTTAAGGTAAAATCCAACGAAGAAAGCGAGATCAATGGATTAGGACCAGTTATTCATGATGATGAATTAGAGCAGATGTTTAAGAAATTAGATGAATTAGAAGATGGAGATATTTTAGTTCTTGCAGGAAGTATTCCAGCAACACTTCCATCAGATGTATATGAAAGAATCATGGGACGTCTGCAGGGAAAAGACATCCGAATCGTTGTAGATGCAACAAAAGACTTGTTGTTAAACGTATTAAAATATCATCCATTCCTGATCAAACCAAACAATCATGAATTAGGAGAAATGTTTGATGTTGTGCTAAAGACAAATGATGAGATTGTTGAGTATGCAAAAAAACTTCAGGAAAAAGGCGCAAGAAATGTGTTAGTTTCCATGGCAGGAGATGGAGCAATCCTGATCACAGAAGAAGGAGAAGTTCATGTAACACCTTGTCCAAAAGGAGAAGTTAAGAACTCTGTAGGAGCTGGAGATTCCATGGTAGCAGGATTTATCACAGGATATTTGAGAAGTAATGGAGATTATAATGAAGCACTGAAGATGGGGACAGCAGCAGGAAGTGCGACTGCATTTTCAGAAGATGTTGCAACTGGCGAGAAGATTATGGAATTATATAAAACATTATAATGAAATAGCATACAATGAAAGAAAATTATGATAAAATGAACCTAAGAAATTAGGTTCATTTTTTGTGCGTAATTTTATAAAAACTGGAGGACATCATGACGAAAAAAGAAGCAAGACAACAAGTAAAAGAATGGATGAAAAAATTAGACAAAAATTATATAGAAAAAGCAGATCAGTCGATTTTTGAACAGGTAAAAGAGTTAAAAGAATTTCAAGAGGCAAAAACTATTTTTTGTTATGCAAGTATGAAAAATGAAGTTGATACATGGCAGCTGATAGCATTGGCACTGAAACAGGGGAAGAATGTCGGAGTGCCATTGTGTATTGGGGAAGGAATCATGGAAGTGAGACAGATTCATGCTTTAGATGATTTTGAGGAAGGGGCATATGGAATCATGGAACCATCCAGAAGGTGTCCAATCTTATCGAAAGAGAAGATTGATATGGCGGTAATACCGTGTGTAAGTGCAGATAGAGAAGGCCGTAGACTTGGACATGGAGCAGGATTCTATGACCGTTTTTTAGATGGAGTAACATTTCCAAAGATTCTGGTATGTTATAAAGAGTTAATGATGAATCAGGTACCGACAGAAGAGCATGATATTTTGATGGATCAGGTTATTTGTGACGAATAATGAAGTAATAGAATGATTAAGCAGGAGAGATGATAGACATGAGAAAGATTTTAAAGAAAACAGTAACATTAATGATGACAGCAGTGATCGGAGTATCTATGAGTTGTCCCAAGATGATAGTTTATGCGGGACAGAGAATGCAAATGCAAGAGAGATATACGACTCCAAAAGAATGGAATTATACAGAAATCACAGCATATCAGTTTGGATCTACAGATAAATTTGAAGATTATCTTCAGACAGGTGGTACACATCTATACAATGATAAATTTCAGGAAAAGGATCATATGGTCAAAATTACGGTTGCAGATTCAGGGTATTTTACAATTGCAACACAAACAGATGGAAATAGATCGCAGAAGGTAAATCTCTATGATTCGACGAAGGAGAAAGTTTTAGCTCAAACGACATCTGATGGAGATCTGGAATATGGAAGGCTTGCAAAAGCAGGTGAGGTCTTCTATCTTCAAATGCCAGAAAAAATCGATAAAATATTTGTGACAACAGGTGTGATCAAAGATGGATTTGGATCTATGAAAGCATCAGATACTTATTATGAATCAGGAACTGGAAGTACCACATATCATCCATTTTCAATTAAGAAGAGATCTGCGGTGGAATTTAACATTTCAGCGATCAATCGAAACAGCGGGATCACTTATGCACACATCGAAAAGAAAGAAAACGGACAATGGAAAAGAATCGATGATACGGTAAAGATCAAGCCAGCATCTTATGATGATGATTTTGTTCATGGATTGACCAAAGGTGAATATCGCCTGGCGATCAAAGCACCGACAATACAGTTAAATGCAGTCTCATATACAAGCAGTTCTAAAAGTAAAAAGGTAGCATATAAGAAATCAAAGGCAAAGAAGATCAAACTGGATGGACAAACATCGAATATATATACAACAGGAGAGAAAACTTCAAGATGGTATAAAATAAGTATTACATCTACAAAGAAGAAAAGAATTCTGAATCTTGGAAAGAACACGGTTTCTGGAGGATACAAGTTTACAATTTATAAAAAGGGAAAGAAAAAAGCAATTAAAACAATTAAGGTAACAGGAAATGCAAATGCGAAGACAGCGAAAATGCCAAAGAAAAAAGGAACATATTATATCAGAATCTCAAAGCTTACAAAGAAAACAAATGGAACGTATGAAATAGGGTATTATTAATCCAAATCAAAATATAAGGAGGAATTTCTATGGCAAGAAGGGAAATCAAGAAAATGGGAGCAGTTCTGATAGCAGCAGGTTTAAGCATTGCAATGTGTAGCCCATCAGTATCTGCAAATGTAAGGACAAATATTAATACAGACAAGATAACACAGAAAAAGACAGCCAGATATGTTGAACCAGAAGAATGGAACAAAGAGGAATTGACTGCATATCAGTTTGATTCAGAAGTAGATATGATGAAATATCTGGTGAGCGGTGGAATGCATTTATATAATAAGAATTATAAAGGCAGTGACCGCTGGGTAAAGATCAAAGTTGCAGATCCAGGGCTGTTTATGGTTGGTGTCGTAAGTAACGATGAGACAAAAATACCAGTATATGATGCGGCAAAGAAAAGAATTATAGTAAATAATTTAAATGATGGCGGGGACAAAGAATATGTAGGTATCATGAAAACAGGAGATGAATTTTATGTAAAACTGCCAGAGAAGATAGACAAAGTGATCATTTTAACTGGTGTGATCAAAACCGAATTTACTTCCATGGCGAATCAGAAAAGTTATTATGAACTTGGAAAAGGGACAACAACCTATCATCCATTTTCCGTAGCGAAACGCTCAAAAGTACAATTTGATATTACATCCATCGGAAAGAAACATGAAAAAGTTGGAGTATACATTGAGAAAAATGTAAATGGGACATGGAAAAAAGTCGGATACAGCACAACGGTAAAACCAGATAAATATGACAGTACAGTGCTCTATGGATTAGAGGCAGGAAAATATCGTCTGGCGTTAAAAACACCGAAAGATCAGATCATTAATGTAGAATATACAAGGGATAAATCAAAGAAAAAGGCAGCTTATAAGAAATCTAAAGCGATCCATCTAAAATCAGATATTGACAGTATATATACTTCCACAGAAAAAGCAGCTCGTTGGTATAAGGTTTCTGTTTCATCTACCAAAAAAAGAAAAGCAGTTACGTTGTCCAAAGATTCTGTAGGCGGAGGTTTTAAATTCTGTGTTTATCAAAAGGGAAAACGATTAAAAACAGTAAAAGTCACAAAGAATGATAAAGTTAAGACAGTAAAACTTCCAAAGAAAAAAGGAGCATATTATGTGAAAGTTACGAAACTTACAAGCAAAACAACAGGGGCATATTATTTGGGAACATATACATATTAAGAATCACAAGGAGGGAAACAGGATGAAAAAAATGAAAAGTAGGTCATTTCGTATTCTTATGGCAGCAGTCATATCAGCAGCGATGCTGTGTCCGCAGGTTAAAATATCAGCAGCGGATGGCTTAGTATCAAAAGCAGTTACATCATATTTTCCGAGTAAAACAGTAATGAAGAAAACAGCAAGAAAAACAGAGCCGGAAGAATGGAATCAAAAAGAAATTAAAGCATACAAATTTGGAACTCTTGAAGATGCCTTATATTATGCGCTGACTGGCGGGATCAAATATTATGATCAGAATTATTTTAAAAATCCAGATCTGATCAAGCTCACTCCAGTAGAATCAGGAGCTTTAGGACTGGCAGTTGTTGGGGATAATAAACAGAAAGCAATTCTATATGATTCCAATAAAAAAATGATCAAGAAATTGCCACTGTCCTATGTAAAGGCGCAGGTAAATGCAGGAGAAACTTATTATATAGAATTTCCAAAGAACTGTAAAGAAGGATTGATCACAGCTTACGTATTACAAAATGAATGTGGCAGGTTAGCAAAAAACGACCTCAATATGCAAAAAGGTGAAGAAAAAGAAACTTATCACACATTTAAAATGACAAAAAGAGGATTTGCAGGTTTTGTTGTTGCATCCATGGTAGAAGATGGTGGAAATACAAGCTATAAAGTTCAGAAAAATGAAAAAGGAAAATGGATCACAATCGGAAGAACAAAGTCATTTAAACCAACAAACGAAGACGAAACACAGATTGCAGTAGGTTATGGACTTAGTAAAGGAAACTACCGACTAGTATTGAAGGCTCCAAAAGAGCAGCTCAATACAATGTTGTATACGACAAAAAATTATGCCAAAAAGAAAGTTGCCTATAAGAAATCCAAAGCAAAGAATCTAAATGCAACAGAGATGTATACAACGAATGAAAAAGCAGCACGTTGGTATAAAGTATCTGTAAAATCAAGCAAAAAGCAAAGCAAATTGAAGATTTTAACAGTTGCAGATCAAGGTGGATTTAAGTTTACGATCTATGAGAAAGGTAAGAAAAAACCAGTTAAGACAGTAAAAACATCTGCAAAACACTTAGAAAAGACAGTAAAACTTCCAAAGAAAAAAGGAATGTATTATGTCAAAGTAAGCAAGCGTACTAAGAAGACAAATGGATACTATGAGATTAAGAAATAATGGTTAGAATAGAACGTCAAAAAAGGAATTGTCAGAAAAGACAGTTCCTTTTTTGAACCTTTTTTATATAAAATTACTATAGAATGGCAAAGTATTTTCTTAATGAAAAAAAACCTCAATTACTATCCTTGAAACAAAAGCAAAAAAATTATAAACTATAGGTTAGCAAATACTAACCTAGCAGACTGTAGACAAAGTCCCGGTATTTGCCGGGACTCTTACTATGAGCACTGTTTTTCTGGTATAATAGAATTATCAGAAAGGCGGTGTTTTTTATGATGACGAAAAATGCAGACAAGAAACGAGAACAGATGATGATGTTCTCAATGGATTCCATGGTTCCGCAGGATCATATGCTAAGATTGATTGATAAAGCAATCAACTGGAACTTTATTTACGATCTTGTAGAAGATAAATATTGTCAAAACAATGGTCGTCCAAGTATGGATCCTGTTATGCTCATTAAAATTCCATTTATTCAATATCTTTATGGAATCAAAAGTATGCGTCAGACGATCCGAGAGATTGAAGTAAATGTTGCCTACCGTTGGTTTCTTGGTCTGGATATGCTGGATCCTGTACCGCATTTTTCAACGTTTGGAAAGAACTATTCCCGCCGATTTAAAGACACGGATCTTTTTGAACAGATATTTTCAAAGATTCTGGAAGAATGTATGAAGTATAAGTTGATCAATACGGATGAGATCTTTGTTGATGCAACTCATGTAAAGGCATGTGCCAACAGTAAAAAAATGCGAAAAAGAGTTGCTCATGAACAGGCACTCTGGTATGAAGATGAATTACAAAAAGAGATCAATGAAGACCGACAGGCACATGGGAAAAAACCTCTAAAAGATAAAAATAAGAAGAATCCGCCAACACCTCCCACACCCGGGAATGATCAATATAATGAGCTTGAACAGATACCAGACGATGTAAAAACCAAAAAGAGCAGTATTACAGATCCAGAAAGCGGATGGTTTCGCAAAGGAGAACATAAACATGTTTTTGCATATGCAGTAGAAACGGCATGTGATGAACACGGATGGGTCCTTGGATATAGTGTTCATCCTGGAAATGAACATGACAGCCGAACATTTCAAACAATCTATGAAAAGATGAAAAGTTTTGAACCAGAAATGATCGTGGCAGATGCAGGATACAAGACACCAGCGATTGCCAGACAACTTCTGAGAGATGGGATCGAACCATTGTTTCCATATAAACGTCCTATGACAAAAGAGGGATTTTTTAAGAAATATGAATATGTTTATGATGAATACTATGATTGTTACATCTGTCCAGAAAATCAGATTTTAAGATACAGTACAACAAACAGAGATGGATACAGAGAATATAAAAGCTGTGGATATCAATGTGAAAAATGTCCACAGATATCAAGATGTACAGAAAGCAAGAATCATGTAAAAGTGATAACACGTCATGTTTGGGAAAAATATATAGAAAAAGCAGAAGATATCCGACATGTAAGAGGGAATAAAGCAATCTATCAGAAACGAAAAGAAACGATAGAAAGAATCTTTGGAACAGCAAAAGAACACCATGGATTTCGATATACACAATACATAGGAAAAGCACGGATGGAAATGAAAGCCGGGCTTACTTTTGCATGTATGAATCTAAAAAAACTGGCAAGAATTCTGGGTAAGAACGGATTGCTAAATGGACAAAAGCGAAGATTTCTAAGAAATTTTTGGATACAATTTAACTTTAAAGGAAAAAATGGTGCTGGGATGATCCCAGCACCTAGTTTGTCTACAGTCTGAAAGGAAGCCTGAGATTCAGGCTTCCTTTTTTTGATATGATGATTTGTTTGTATATTCTTGAAAACATTTCATCTTTTTATTTCTTAACACTATCTTAGCATGCTATACTTGTATACACTACAGCTTGAAAAACTAGAAAAGAAAGGATACAAACTTTACATGAACCAAATCAAACCTATGTTACTAACCACACTGAAATCCTATGACCGATCACAATTTGTCAAAGATGTTACCGCTGGGATCATCGTTGCGATCATAGCTCTTCCATTATCCATTGCCTTAGCACTTGCTTCTGGTGTTGGACCACAAGCAGGTATCTTTACTGCGATCGTTGCTGGCTTTGTGATCTCTGCTTTCGGTGGCAGCAGCGTACAGATTGCCGGACCAACCGCTGCTTTTGCAACCATTGTTGCCGGAATCGTTGCAAAAGACGGGCTTGACGGTCTTGTGATCTCCACGATCCTTGCCGGTATCTTCTTGATCCTTATGGGACTTTGTCACTTTGGAAGTCTGATCAAATTTATTCCTTATACGATCACCACGGGATTCACTTCCGGGATCGCTGTTACGATCGTCATCGGACAGTTAAAAGATTTCTTTGGTGTTACTTATCCAAATGGTTTAAAACCCATTGAAACAATGGAAAAACTAAATGCATTTGCCCTTGGATTTTCATCTTTCCATGTTGATGCCCTGATCGTTGGCGGAGTCAGTCTTGCCATCCTGATCATCAGTCCATATATTTTTAAAAGAATTCCTGGATCATTGATCGCTGTGGTCATTGGTATTCTTATGGTAAAATTTCTGCCACTCCATGTTTCAACGATTGGAAACCTCTATACGATCACAAATGATCTGCCATCATTCCATATACCTGCAGTCAAATTTTCTATGGTGAAATCAGCGATTCCAAATGCATTTACCATTGCGGTACTTGCTGCCATTGAATCTCTGTTATCCTGCGTTGTTGCTGATGGAATGATCAACAGCAAACATCGTTCTGATACAGAATTAGTTGCACAAGGGCTTGGAAATATCGCTTCTGCCCTATTTGGAGGTATTCCTGCAACTGGAGCGATTGCAAGAACTGCTGCCAATATCAAAAATGGAGGCCGCACTCCGGTTGCTGGTATGGTCCATTCCATTACTTTGGTCATCGTATTAGTCGTTTTAATGCCATTTGCTGGTATGATCCCAATGCCTACGATCGCGGCCATCCTTTTTGTTGTTGCTTACAATATGTGTCAGTGGAGAACTTTTGTACATATGTTAAAAACGGCTCCAAAAAGCGATATCATCGTGTTGATCGTCACATTCATTTTAACGGTTGTCTTTGATCTTGTCGTTGCGATTGAAATCGGTATGGTCATTGCATGTCTGCTGTTTATCAAACGCATGAGTGAGGAAACCCGTGTTGACAGCTGGGTCTATGTCGATGATGATACACCTGAAATTGATGATCATCTAGCACGGCTTCCTTTAGCGATCCGTGTTTATGAGATCACAGGACCTTTATTCTTTGGTGCTTCTGATGCGATCGAACATATCGTTGTAAAGGATTTCACTAAATGTCTGATCCTGCGTATGCGAAGTGTTCCTGCACTTGACAGCACAGCATTAAATGCATTAAAAGATCTCGTTGATACTTGTGAGAAAAAAGGAATTACGATCGTATTTTCTCATGTCAATGAACAACCAATGAAGGTTATGAAAAAAGCTGGATTTATCGAGCTTGTTGGGAAAGAACATTTCTGTCCAAATATCGCTGCTGCACTAAAGCATGCAGAAGATTGTATTGATTAAATTCAGATCTCGCTCATGATCCTCTGCGTGATCTCATTCGCTTTTTCATAAATGTGAGCCGCATCTGTTCCAATAAAGAATTCGCCATCTTCATACAGAATCTTTCCTGCGACCATTGTCATCTTGACATTCTGCTTACTTCCACTGTATACCAGATTCTTTCTGATATTGTGGATTGGCTGCATATTTGGCTGATGCAGGTCGATCATTATAAGATCTGCCTGCTTTCCTTTGACTAACACATCACAGTCTGAAAGATTCATTGCTTTTGCACCGCCTGTTGTTGCCATCTTTAATACCTCTGCTGCATCAACTGCACTCGCATCATTTTCCCGGTATTTGGCAAGTGCTGTGACAAGAAACATCTCGCGAAACATATCAAGACAGTTATTGCTTGCAGGTCCATCCGTTCCGATCGCCAGATCAATATTTCGTTTTAACATCTCCTCGATCGGAGCGATCCCGCTTGCTAATTTTAGATTCGAGGCTGGGTTGGTGATCACAGAAATCTGATGTCTCTTTACGACATCAAGATCTTCTTCGCTCATATGAACACAGTGGTACAACCCTCCTCCATATTCAAACAGCCCTAGCTGTTCCATATATACCGTTGGTGTCATACCTGTTCTCTCGACGCACTGTGCCACTTCTGAGGCGCTTTCTGAGTTGTGGGTATAGATAGGTGCATGGTACTTCTTAGAAAGCTCTGAGATGCCTTCTAAGATTTCTCTCTTGGTTGTATATTCTGCATGGAACCCCAGTTCATAACTGGTAAGTCCATCTTCTTTATGGTACTTCTCATACCAATTCTCTACTTCTTTCACGGACTGGGTAAAATCATTCACTGCTCCAATAACAGTCGTCCGAAAACCACAATCCTCAGATGCCTGGATCATCGTATCTGGTGTCAGATACATATCCGCATTGGCGGTGATCCCGCTTGTTAAATATTCCATGATGGCAAGTTTGGATAAATGATAGATATCATCCGGTGTTAACTTGGCTTCATATGGGAACACCTGATCATTTAACCAGGAAAACAGCGGCATATCATCTGCATGAGATCTTAAAAATGTCATCGCGGAATGTGTATGGGCATTCTTAAATCCAGGCATGATCAGATTGCCTTTTGCATCAATCTGTCTCTCCCATGTGATCTTTGTCGCTTCTTCTTTATTCTCCGGTCCGACATACTGTATTTTATGATCTGAGATCCAAATCTCTCCATCAAAGATCTCTTGCTCTTCCTGCATGGTTAAAATTCTTGCATGGTAGATTCTTATCATTTGATCACCTCTTATTTCTTCAGACTCTTCCCCATTCTACAGATGCATTCTGTTACTAGTTTCTGGAATTTTGGAGCTGCACGATCTGCACTTTGCTGAACTTCTTCGTGTGTCAGTGGTTTCTTACTGATTCCGGCAGCAGGATTCGCAATACACGAAATTCCACAAATCTTCATTCCCATATGATTTGCCGCGATCGCCTCACAGGCAGTACTCATTCCAACCGCATCTGCACCGATGGCTTTACACATCCTGATTTCTGCCGGGGATTCAAAATTAGGACCTGGAAGTTGGATATAAGTTCCTTCTTTGAGATCGATCTGCAGATGATCCGCACTTTTTCTGATCACTTCTTGTAATTCTTCATCATAAATATGACTCATATCCGGAAATCTTTCTCCAAATTCTTCGATATTCGGCCCAATTAATGGAGATGGTACAAAACTTGCGATCTGATCCGTGATCATCATAAAGTCACCCGCTTCAAATCCACGATGAATCCCACCGGATGCATTTGTCAAAAACAAGATCTCTGCTCCCATCATCTTCATCAGTCGAATCGGCAGTACAACATCACTCATGGAATATCCTTCATAATAGTGAACTCGTCCTTCCATGATCATTACTGGAATATCTTCTACGTAACCAAGTACAAATCTTCCTTTATGTCCCTGTACTGTAGAAACTGGAAATCCTTTGATCTCATGGTAATCGATCACAGTCTCAATCTTGATCTTCTCCGCATAATCTCCAAGACCGGAACCTAAGACCAATGCGATCTGTGGTTTAAACTCTATCATTTCATTTACTTGTTTGTAACATTCCTTTACTTTATCATATATTTTATTCATATTATTGATCTCCTTCCTACCAGTTCTTTTTCTTACATTATGACACATTTTTGTACAAAATGAAATGCATTCCACACACATCCTATTGTTTACAAAAATTATGGTTCCCATTTCTTGCTTTCCATTCATTTGCAAGTTATACTTAAAGAAACCCCAATTTCCCTACAACAAGGAGTACTAATATGAAGTTAGCAATCGTTGATGATAATAAATTAGAACAGGAGCTCATTTTCAACACTCTTCGTACTTATGAACATGAAAGAAACATCTCCCTTGATATTTCTTCTTATAGTGATGGTAATTCTTTTTTGAATACCTATGTCCCTGGAGATTTTGATCTGATCTTTATGGATATTTATCTAAATGAACTGAACGGGATCGATATTGTACGCAAGATCCGTCAGATGAATTCCAAAGTGATGATCGTATTCTTAACAACAAGTAAAGAATACATTTTTGAAGCTGCCCCTTTTCATTTTTTTGATTATATTTTAAAGCCTTTTGAATCCACACAGATCTTTCATGTACTTGATGATGCTTTAGCGCTTCTTCCTGAGCAGGAAGCTGAATTATCTTTTGAATATCGTTCTTTTGATGTTCATTTTCCATTATCAAAGATTCAATATATTTACTCAAATAATCATGAGGTGATCATTCATACAACGAATGGAACACATGCTTTCCGGCTTCCTTTTTATTCTGTCACAGATCATCTGGATGATTCAAGATTTCTTCAGTGCAACCGTGGAATCATGTTGAATATGGACTATATTAAGACAATGGAATCCGATTACTTCGAAATGACAGATTCAAAGTGTTTTCCGATCAAAACGAAAGGACGCAAGCAAATCCGAGAGCAATATATCAAATACCAGTTTTTGAAACTTGAGGAGGCATGATCTTTTATGACTTTTTATGATATTTTTACATATTTATGTACATTTACAATCATCATTCCACTGGCAGTTTTTTGCCTGTTTCCAGTAATCGATCATCTAAAGACTCCGATCCGCCATCTGCTGATCAAGATCAGCCTTGTTTTTGTATGCTATTTTGTTCTGTTGATCATTCCGTATATGATCTTTCAACAGGATCTGGGCAATATTCTTATATTCCTTGCTGTGCCTGTGTTCTTTTATCTATTTCAAAAAGAAACGAACCTGATGCTTCCTGCATCTCTCTTTGTTATGCTGACTGCATGTTGTCTTGGTTCTCTTTCTTATGTTATCTATCATGCATTCGGTGTCATCTTTCATCCACATGGACAAAGTACAGAATTTTATCCAGAATCCATGATCGCACAACTGATCTTTCTGGTTATCGCCGATATTATCTTATATAAACCTGCCAGAAAATATCTCGGCTGGATGGTTACGAATTTCCACAATGCCTTTGTCTGGCGGATTGCGTGTATTTTCCCATGCTGTTTTACTTTTCTCGTTTTTACTTATATTCCGCACAATTATTATGACATCTATACCTATCATGATCTGCATGTTTACTTTTCCATGATGTTTACTTTACTAGTCTTTGTATTTCTTCTATATATCTTATTTTATGCTATCATCCACAGTTATGTAGAAAATCAATATATGTTAGAAGAACAGAAGATTCTGGAGATTCAGGCAAAAGAATACTCTCAGCTTTCCCAGCATGTACAGGAGACAAGAGAGATCCGCCATGATTTTCGTCATCAGATCACTGTGATCTCTGGGTTGTTAAATGAAGGACATTATGAGGAATTAAAAGAGTACCTGTCCCAATATGAATCATCTATTTCCTTACAGACTAAGATCTACTGCCGTCAGCCCGCTGTAAATGCCATTTTATCGCATTATGACCTTTTATGTGCACAGGATAAGATCAAAACAAAATTTGCCGTTGATTTTCCAACGCTCTCTCCAATCTCTTCCGTTGATTTTTGTATTGTTCTTGGAAATCTTTTAGAAAATGCTTACCTTGAATGTAAGACATTACAGAAGTATGAGAAATTCATCCATCTCAAAGCCCGACAGACTTCTCCTGGTGCTTTTGTTCTGCTCATCGAGAACCCTTATGAGCATGAGATCAAAAAACAGACAGTGGCTTCTTCTTATCCTCTCGCCGCAAAAACTGCGTCGGTACAGGTCTTAAATCAGTCACTGCCATATGTAAAAAATACGATGGTCATCTGTCTATTGAGACTGATAACCACCGCTTTAAAGTCAAGATGTTTTTACAATGTTAATTCTATTGATTAAGCTAATTTTTCTTTTGCTACGTCAACTAAAGCTTTGAATGCTTCTGGTTCGCTGATCGCCATCTCAGATAACATTTTTCTGTTGATGTCAACACCAGCTAATTTTAATCCGTGCATGAATTTGCTGTAAGAAAGTCCGTTCATTCTTGTAGCAGCGTTGATACGTGCGATCCATAACTGTCTGAACTGACGTTTTCTCTGTTTTCTTCCTGCGTAAGAACTTGTTAAAGCTCTCATAACAGACTGTTTTGCTACTCTATACTGTTTAGATCTAGCTCCTCTATATCCTTTAGCCAGTTTTAATACTCTATTGTGTTTTTTCTTTGCGTTCATTCCGCCTTTGATTCTTGCCATTGCTTACATTTCCTCCTTAACGATCCATCTTACAGATATGGTAAAATCTTCTTCATGTTCTTTTCATTTGTTGCATCTGTCATTGCAGCTTTTCTTAAATTTCTCTTTCTCTTAGGAGATTTCTTTGTTAAGATATGGCTTTTGTATGCCTTATTTCTTTTTAATTTTCCTGTTCCTGTCTTTTTAAATCTTTTTGCAGCTGCTCTACATGTCTTCATTTTTGGCATGGTTATTTCCTCCTTAATCCTGCTTGTATCTACTCATATTTGAATATCTTAAACTCCTAGTTGTTCTTTGGAGCTAAAAACATTGTCATGCTTCTTCCTTCAAACTTTGGTTTCTTATCGATGGTGGCTACATCTTCTAATGCTTTCGCAAAATCATCTAAGATATACTTGCTTGCATTCACATGAGCAAGTTCTCTTCCTCTGAATCGAAGTGTGACTTTCACTCTCGCACCTTTTGCAAGGAATTTCTTTGCATGATTAATCTTTGTGTTTAAGTCGTTTGTGTCAATGTTTGGTGACATGCGGACTTCTTTCACATCGATGACTTTCTGTTTCTTCTTTGCCAGCTTTTCTTTTCTTGTCTGCTCGTATTTGTACTTACCGTAATCGATAATCTTACAAACCGGTGGTTTTGCCTTTGGTGAGATCTTGACAAGATCTAATCCTGCTTCATCTGCTAACTTCTGTGCTTCCCTTGCGGACATAACTCCAAGCTGCTCGCCATCATTCGCGATCAGACGTACTTCTTTATCTCTGATCTGTCCGTTAATCATTAAATCGCTAATAATTACACCTCCATGATAATTAAAAAAGTGGATAGTTATAAGACTATCCACATAAAATTCAAGCATGATCACGAAATATCATATTCTTAAATATTAACCCAAGTCACTTCCTAATCTATCATATGTGCTAAGGTGAGAGTGGATACTCTTCTTTGTTGTTTCTGTTGTTCTTCACAACTTTTGATATTATATCATGCTTTCATTTTTATTGTCAAGTATTTTTCTTATCTTTTTATTTTTCTACATTGAATGTCACTTTGTTATTCAACGCTTTATAAAATGTCAGCTGATATCTCTGGGCATCCGCTAATACATCATAATCTTCGCCAGTTTCAATGATCTTGAAATTAATGATGTTCGCCTTTCTCGCACTGTCTTTGCTCACTGCTACTCCATTGCGTTCGTCTGCAAATCCTTTGACATTCGCCAGCATATTAAATTCTGTTTTGATGCTATCCACTTTATAAGAATATTGTTTTCCTGTTTGACTTGTAAAATAGATTGTGACAGATTTCCAGTTTGGATTAAATGTAAATGTTGTCTTGCTTCCAGATGTTTCACTGCATACATCATTAAATCCATCATATACAAAAACATCGACATCTTTTGTGCAGATCTTTCCTGATCTTGCACTGGTAGAAATCTGAATTCTGCTGTATCCGCCTTTTTTAGCTGTCACTTTTCCTTTGCTGTTAACCACTGCTACCTGTGGATTGCTACTCTTATAAGTCAGAGTTTTTGATGCCATCTGTTTTCCTCCAGGTAAAGCTGCTGCTTTGATCTGGGCAGTGTTTCCTGTCTTGTAGAAATTGATCGTCTGTGCAGATGAAAGTTTGATCCCTGTCGCTGCTTTTCTTACATATACAGTGATCTTCTTTGTTTTGACTCCAGAAGCTTTCATTGTGATCTTGGCAGTTCCGTATTTCTTTCCTTTGATCACACCCTTTTTATTTACTGTCGCTACAGATTTTTTGGATGTCTTATATGTGATCTTTTTCTTTTTCCCAACTGTTTTTGCATTTAATTTTAAAGTTTTTCCAACAAAAACCGTTGCCTTGCTTCCTGTTGATGTTTTGATATATGCTTTTTTGGCAGCTTTCGCATTTGTTGGCATGATCATGCAGGAAACTGCAAGCAACATCAGCATCGTCATTATCTTTTTCTTCATGTTCCTGATCCTTCTTAAATAGAAAATTCTTTTATAGAAAAAGAATCCTGGAAGAAAGCTCCTCCAAGATTCCTTTATCACTCAGCAATTGATTATTTTGCTACATACTGTGTAATTGTTAAATCTTTTGCTTTGTCTGCTGGTAATTTTACTGTGTATTTACCATCTTTTGCTGTTGCAGAAGCAATAACTTTTCCAGCTGCATCTTTTACTACGATGTTTGTAGCGTTTTTGTCGCTTGTTACAACGTATTTAGCACTTGTAGCTGTTACTGTACCGTCTTTTGCTACTGTAACTTTGATGTTGTGGTTCTGACCTTTTTCAGATTTTGCTACAACAGCGTATTCTGTATCAGATACTTTTGTAACTGTTGCTGTGTATGTTCCATCATAGTTAGATGTACCTTTGATCGTAGCTGTCTTTGTAGCACCTTTACCAGTAGCTGATAATACACCTAATGTAAAGTTTTCTTTGCTTTCCCATGCTTTGAATCCAGCTGCTGGATCAGCAATATATCCTAATGCTTCTTTAACCTGTGCTGCTGAGATCTCAACTGTCTGTTTTCCACGAGTTAAAACGTATTTTTCAGCATTAGCAACTAATCCTGTATATTCAGCTGTGTTGTCTTTTACAACTGGTTTTACAGTTTCAGGTGTTACAACTTTTGCAGGTGCTGGAGTTGCTTTTACTGTTACTGTAAATTTAGCTTTCTTACCTTTTGCATCTTTACATGTTGCTGTAATTGTTACTTTACCAGTTTTCTTTGCAGTTACTTTACCTTTAGAAGTTACTGTAGCTACTTTCTTGTTGCTAGATTTGAATGTTACAGCTTTTGTAGAAGCTTTCTTTGGTGAGTAAGTTGGGTGAAGAGTGAATTTCTTTCCAGCTGTTACTGTTTTCTTTTTTCCCTCTTTGAATTTTAAAGTTTTAACAACTTTACCAACTGTAACCTTTGTTGTAGCCTTTGCTTTTTTGTTGTTTTTAGCAATTGCTGTGATTGTTACTGTACCTTTTTTCTTTGCACGGATGATACCATTCTTAGAAATAGTAGCAATCTTTTTGTTGCTTGTTTTGTACTTTAACTTATAAGTTTTAGCACTTTTTGGTGAGAATTTCAGACGTGTCTTTGCATTCATCCAGTGTCCTGGTGCACTGATCACATACCCTTTCTTCTTAAAAGATAATTTCTTTACCTTTTTTGTTGCTGCACTAACATTTGCTGTTTTTGGTGCATCTGTTACTGCGACAAGTCCAAAAGCCATAACTGCGGATAATCCACAAGCTGCTGCTTTCTTGATGATTTTGTTACTCATACTTACATTCCTCCTTATTAAGTATTTTGGTGTTTTTTTCCCGTATCTGACTCACCGTAATATGAATATGAATATTTATACTCATAATTACCATAAGCACCGATACGCTCATCAACTTTATTTAATACAGCCCCAAGGATACGAACCTCGCCCCTCTTCAACTGCTTGATGACATCTTGAACGATCTTACGTTTGATCACTCCCTGTTCGATCACGATGACTGCTCCATCTGTATATTTACCGATGATCACAGCATCAATGACAACACCTAGTGGTGGTGCATCAATGATCACATAATCAAACATATCCCTAACCTTCTCAATGAATTGTTCAAACTGCTCAGAATCCAAAATGCTTGTTGGATCTGGTGACAGCGGACCAGCTACTGTAATACAAAGTCCCTCAACTTCTGTCTCGTAGATGATATCTTCCACTTCTGCCTGTCCTGTCAGATAATGGCTTAATCCTTTATCGATTCCCTGTATATGATATCTGGCTGCCATTACTGATTTTCTTAAGTCAGCATCTACCATCAGTATCTTCTTTCCACTTTCTGCAAGTGTTCTTGAAAGGCTCAGAGAAACAGAACTCTTTCCTTCATTCATAACACTGCTTGTCATTGTGATCACTTTAATATCTTTTCCGCAGAAGGCTAAGTTCGTCTTTAGCTGGTTTAGTCCTTCTACCATACGATAATCATTGATCTCTGGAAGATCCATTACTAATTTCTTCATCTTATTCCCTCGCCCTCTTTACTTTCTTTGTTCGCTTTGTAGTTCCTTTTACCAAAGGTAATTGCGCTAAAGTATTAATTCCAAGATATTTCTCAATATCTTCTTCTTTCAGGATCGTATCGTTCATCAGATACTGGATCACAATGGCTGCTGCCATCAATATAAATCCAAGAACTGCTCCGATCAATACGTTCTTCTTAAGACTTGGGCTGTCTGGTTTATCTGCCTTATATGCCTTTTCGATGATCGTTGGTGATTTCACATCCATCTTCTCTGCAACTGTCTTCGCTGTTACTTCTGCAAGATCCTGTGTGATGCTCTGTGCAAGTGCTGCATCCTTATCTGTTATCGTGATCTGCATGATACGTGTATCAGATGGATTCTCTACTGTGATCTTCTTCTCTAATTCTTTATAATCCATATCAAGTTTCAGATCTGCGATCACCTGTTCAAGGACTGGTCTTGTCTTAACAATTACCATATAATCCTGTGTTAACTGACTCCCCATTGTAAGATCTGTAAGCTGTGAAAGTCCACCTTTGGATACAACATAAAGCTGTGCTGTAGAAGAATAGATCGGTGTCATCGCAAACTTCGTGATCAGTCCTGATGCGCCTGCAAAGACGATTGCTGTCAACAAAATCCAAACGATCTTCTTCTTCAATGCCAAAAACAATTCCCTTAAATCAATCTCGATCTCATCATCATTCTCTAATTCGTACATAGATGTTTTTATCCCTTCTTTAATTAAATACTTTTTCCCTCAAGCATTCTCCTTGGATTCTCATAAAGAATCTGGTCCGCATGCTTCTTCCGTACAACTTCTGCTGCCGGTTTCATATTGGGTCTTCTTGTCCGGAAATCATGACAATCCGTTCCAAGGAAATGAACCAGTCCTTCTTTCATAAGCTTCTTACAAAAAGATACTCGTTTATCAAAAATTCCTCCGATCAGGCTTTCCGCATTTATCTGAATATATGCACCTGTTTCGACCAATTCAACAATCTTGTCTACATGTCCGAAAACTGCTTTATATCGCTCTACATGCGCAAGGATCGGAATATATCCTGCATATACAAAATCCTGAACCGCACGATATATATGCGAATAGGCATCTGATGTTGCAAACTCCACTAAAACATAACGGGTCCCATTCATCGTCAATGCTTTCCCTTGTTTCAGATCTGAAACTGTCCCTTGCTGATAATATAATTCGCTCCCAAGGTATAGCTGAATCTCTGGATAATACTTGTGTGCCTTCTCTCTGATTGTCTCAAAATTCTCTTTCAGTACTTCTGTATCTGGATGTCCAAACTTCGGACCGTAATGCGGAGTCAGTATTACCTGATCCACGCCTTGTTCCCGTTCTTCATCCAACAGTCCCATTGAATCATTGATGTCCTTTGCTCCATCATCAACTCCATATAATATATGTGTATGAATATCTATCAACGCCATAACAATCTCTTTTCTAAGTCTGATATTTATATTATTTTTGATAACTTAAGAAATATACTAATATAATATACCATCTTTATTCTCAAGTTACAATGCTTTTTCTTATCAAAAAGAAATACAATTTATACTACTCTTTGCTGAACTCAACTAACTCTAATCCCTCATTACGATCAAGTACAAACTGGATTCCCCATTCATTCTTAAATAACAGCAGTGGATTTCCTCGCATATCCTTGACTTTCTTAACTTCAGATACACCACGTAATTTGTTCATATCCGTGTTGCGATCTTTGATCCAGCGGATTGCCTGATATGGCAATGGTTCTAAACGGATCTCGCAGTTGTATTCGTTTTCCAGGCGGTATTTCAGGACATCAAACTGAAGTGTTCCTACAACTCCGACGATGATCTCTGCAAATCCAGCTTCATGTTCCTGGAAGATCTGGATGGCACCTTCCTGTGCGATCTGTTCTACACCCTTCACAAACTGCTTACGCTTCATAGAATCTAACTGGATGACTCTTGCAAAATGTTCTGGTGCGAATGTTGGGATTCCTTCGTATTCAAAGTCATCTTTTGGAAGGCAGACAGTGTCTCCGATAGAGAAGATTCCCGGGTCAAATACTCCGATGATATCTCCTGCATACGCCTCATCTACGATTTTACGTTCCTGTGCCATAATCTGCTGTGGCTGGGAAAGTCTCATCTTTTTCTTACTCTGTACGTGTTTTACTTCCATGTTTGCTTCAAATTTACCGGAACAGATTCTCATAAATGCAATTCTGTCACGGTGGTTTTTGTTCATATTTGCCTGAATCTTAAAGACAAACGCTGAGAAACCATTTTCCACAGGATCTACTTCTTCTCCCTTGGATGTTCTTGCAAGTGGTCTGTTTGTCATCTTCAGGAAATGCTCTAAGAATGGTTCTACACCAAAGTTTGTAAGTGCTGATCCAAAGAATACTGGAGATAGTTTTCCCTGATGTACTTTCTCCATATCAAGATCTGCTGCCGCACCATCTAATAATTCAATTTCTTCCATCAGATTCTCATAGAAATCTTCTCCGATCAGATCTGCCGCATTATCATCATCTGCTGAAATAATCGTTTCTTTTGCTTCTTTTGCACCACCTGTGGAGACTGCCTCGAATCGTAAGATATTTCTTGATGCACGCTCGTACACACCCTTAAATTCTTTTCCACATCCGATCGGCCAGTTGATCGGACATGTCTCGATTCCTAAGACTTTCTCGATATCGTCTAACAGATCGAAAGTATCCTTAGCTTCACGGTCCATCTTATTGATAAATGTAAAGATTGGGATATGTCTCATAACACAAACCTTAAATAACTTGATCGTCTGTGGTTCGACACCCTTGGAAGCATCAATTACCATGACAGCACAATCCGCTGCCATCAGTGTACGATACGTATCTTCTGAGAAGTCCTCATGTCCTGGTGTATCAAGGATATTGATACATTTTCCCTCGTATTCAAACTGTAATACAGAAGAAGTAACAGAGATACCTCTTTCTTTTTCAATCTCCATCCAGTCAGATACTGCATGTTTGGAGTTTGCCTTTCCTTTCACAGACCCCGCTGTGTTGATCGCTCCTCCATATAAAAGGAACTTCTCAGTCAACGTTGTCTTACCGGCATCCGGATGGGAAATGATCGCAAAGGTTCTTCTGCGGCCGATCTCCTGCTCAATACTGTTTGCCATAATCTTTTTCCTCTTTTCTATTTTTATCTATTATTTTACATTTCTACGCATACTTAGTCATATTATCACACCACTTCTTAAATTTCTACTGATTCTTTATAAAAAATATGCTTTTAACTATTGCTTTTCCAAAGAAACACAAGTGTTTTTCGATGTTAATTCATGGTATAATGATTCTATATTAAATCTAGGAGGATATCTCATGAGCAATACAATCTTACGCAATGAAAATGTATCTGTTACCTTAAAATCTCTTGGCGGGGAATTGACTTCTATCAAAGATGCTTCTGGTACGGAATATCTCTGGCAGGGAAATCCTGACTTCTGGAGTGGACAGGCACCTGTCTTATTTCCGATCGTTGGGTGTTTAAGAAATGGAACTGCAACCATCGGTGATTCTAAGACTTGTTCTTTTGGCCGTCATGGTCTTGCAAGAAAATTAGAATTTACTTTGGTTTCTTCTTCTGAAACTTATGCTGTTTATTCTTTGAAAGCAGATGATTCTACAAAAGAACAGTATCCTTATGATTTTGAACTCCAGATGATCTATGAATTAACGGATCATGGAGTGAAAGTCCGTCATAAGGTGATCAATCATGGGGACATCGTTATGCCTTACTGTATTGGCGGTCATCCTGCATTTAACTGTCCAGTGTATGAAGGGGAGAATTTTGAAGATTATATCGTGGAATTTGAACAACCGGAAACTGCTGCCTGTGCACAGCTTACAGATGATGGTTTAATCAATAACAACGATCGTATTCCTGTTCTTGATCATGAAACTGTGATCCCTGTAAAACATTCTTTATTTTACAAGGATGCTTTGATCTTTGATCAGTTGAAATCACGCACGGTTGCATTAAAACATAAGGAAAGCGGTCATGGTATCTTAGTTACTTTCCCTGATTTTGATTATCTGGGTGTATGGTCTAGTGCAAATGATGGACCTTTTGTTGCTTTGGAACCTTGGAGTGGAACTTCTACCTGCAGTGATGAGGATGATGTGTTTGAACATAAAAGAGGTGTTCGGTTCTTGGAGCCTGGTGGAAATGAAACTTTGAGTTTTGTGATCAAGATTTTATAGCACGTGATAAAAAGGAGACTGTGAATATTTCAAAGTCTCCTTTTTCGTTAAATTATATGATGTAAATGTCAAAGTGGTTTATAAATTCAACGCTTCGATTGGTTTTAAATTCGCTGCCTTATTAGCAGGATATAATCCAAACACGATTCCAAGTATCGCTGAAAATGCTAATGCGATCAGACTAATTCCTGCTGATATCGTATAATCTGCTGACATTAAATGATTCATTCCAAAAATGGTTGCTGCACTTAATGCGATTCCGATCAGACCTCCCATACAGGACAGAACGGTTGACTCGATCATAAATTGAGCCAGGATATCTTTCTTCTTCGCCCCGATGGCTTTTCGGATTCCGATCTCTTTTGTTCGTTCTGTAACGGACACAAGCATGATGTTCATGATTCCGATCCCACCTACCAGAAGTGAGATTCCTGCGATTCCTCCGATCATATATGTCATGGAGTTTGTAACGTCGCTGACGCTGTCTGCGATATCAGACTGATTTGTGATCGTATAGGAATCTTCATCTCCTGTTTTTTCTAACAGGAAGCTGTCTACTGCACTTTCTGCCATGTTAAGCATTCCTTCATTTGTTGCAGATACATAAAAACTGCTGATCGTGCTGTTTTGCATGATCCTTTGTGCTGTTGTAAATGGAGTATAGATCACTGAATCGTTGGAGTCTCTCTGGGATGATCCATCTTCTTCTAAGACTCCGATGATCTTGAAGTTTCTTCCTGAGATTCGGATTGTTTCTCCTTCTACATCGGTATGTCCAAATAAGTCTTTGGCTGCTGTGACTCCAATGAGGCAGACTTGCAGCCGGTTATCATTATCTACATCTAAGATATAGCGTCCTTTTTGTACACTGATATTTTGAATATCTTCGTATTCCTCTGTAATTCCTTTTAATGTTACACTGGATGAATTTCCAGATGCTTTTGCTGTAGAGCTTCCTGAAATGATCGGTGATACACTCTCGATCGCTGGGTTATTTTCAAGGCTTTTAAGGTCACTGGTTGTGATCTTATTGCTTCTTCTGCTTGTTACCGTTGCTGAGATCACATTGCCGCCTAATTGTGATAATGTGTCACTGACGTTATTTGTCGTACTCTGTACAATTGATACAAGAACTGTAACACTCATCACACCGATAATAATTCCAAGCATGGTTAAGAATGATCTTAATTTTGTTGAACATATAGAAGCAAATGCCATTTTAATTGCTTGTGTGATCTTCATATTCTGCCTCACCTCCTGAATCTTTTATGATCTTTCCATCGCTGATCTGTACCTGTCGCGGTGCTTCCATTGCCACATTGTTGTCATGTGTGATCAATACGATCGTATTTCCTTCTTCATGAAGGTTGTGTAGCAACATCATGATCTCTTTCCCTGATCTAGAATCTAAATTTCCAGTTGGTTCGTCAGCAAGGATCAGGGATGGTTCCCCAACTAACGCTCTTGCGATCGCAACCCTTTGCTGCTGACCTCCGGAAAGCTGATTGGGTTTGTGATTCATTCGTTTTTCCAAACCTACTGCTTTTAAAGCTTTGACTGCTTTTTCTCTTCGCTTCTTTGTCGGCATTCCTTGATAGATCAGCGGAAGTTCTACATTCTCCAGTGCGGAGAGTTTTGGCAGCAGATGGAACTGTTGAAAGATAAATCCAATCTTTTTATTGCGGATCACTGATAATTCTTTTTCTTTACATTTTAAAATGTCTGTTCCATCCAGTGTTATTTCTCCAGAATCTGGGCGGTCAAGGCATCCTAGCATATTCATAAATGTTGATTTCCCGCTTCCTGACTGTCCAATGATCGCCACAAACTCATGCTCTTTGATCGAAAGTGACACATCATCCAATGCATGAACTTCTTCTCCGCCAAGAAGATAAGTTTTCTTTAAATTTTTCACGGATATCATGAAGATCACCTCCTACTGTTTTCCACCATATGACATTCCACCGCCTTGCCTATTTCCACCTTGCATTCCACCACCGGATGGTGCATCCATTCCGCCTTTCATATTGGATTTTTCATCAGAGCTGCTACTGCTTCTTGTGATAGTCTTAATCTGATCTCCTTCACTAACTCCTGATGTGATCTGTGCATAAGTATCATTGATGATCCCTGTCTCTACTTTGGTCTGTGTTCCATTTTCATTGTCATCCGTTACGACTGTTACATAACTTTCCCCGTCTTTTGTCTGAATCGCTGATACTGGGACTAAGACTGCATTTTCTGCTTTGGCTGTTGTGATTGTTGCTGTGATACTCATGGATGGCAAAAGGTCAGCTGCATTACTTAACTGGATCGTGACTGGATATGTCGCAACTCCATCACTTGTTGATCCAACTTTCGATACTTTTGTTACTTTCCCTGTAAATTTCTTATCTTCCACTGCATCTGCTGTTACTGTAACACTCTGGCCTTTCTTGACACTTTTGATATCTAATTCATCAACATTGATCGTTACTTTATAACTGCTTGTTTTCAGTACTTTGCATACACTCTGGCCTTTACTGATCGTTTTTCCTTTTGTGATCGTGCCACTTACGATTCCATTATATTTTGATGTAACTGTCAGGTTACTTCTTTCTGTTTTCAAGGTTGATAACTTCATTGTCAGATCTTTATATTTTCGTACATTACTTGCATAATCATCATCGGATGAATCACTATCTTCGATCGTATCTTCTAGAGTTTCAATCTGGCTTTCTAACTGTGTGATCGAATCTTCCAGATCAGAACTTGTAAGCTTTGCGATCACATCTCCTTTTTTGACTGCCGCTCCGTCTTTTTTAAGAACTGACTGTACGGTGACATCACTGGAAAATGTGACATTTTGCGTTGTTGCTTTTACAGAACCACTTCCTTCTACTGTCTTTTCAATCGTTCCTGTTGTTGCTTTCTGTGTCTGTACCGTTTTTTGTGGCTGCTTTTTCTGGAAGAAGAATTTATAAATTCCAAATCCTCCGCCACCAAGTAATGCTAAAATGATCACAATACAACATAGTTTATGATTCTTTATTTTTGATATCATATTTTTCTTTTCCATATATGCCTCCAATTCATGTGCTGTTTTTGATTTTCTGTTTGTTATTGTAGAAAATCTTTTTGAACATCTCATGATAGTTTTATGAACAGTACGTGTTAATGTTATGAACATTTTGTGACTTGAAAACACTGGAATTTCCACATTTTTCGTGCTATCTTGTAGATAACAAACTTGTAGTTAGGAGTTATGATCATATGAATTGGCATGGAAAACGTTATTATTCGTTTGATAGTTTTTTAAAGAATTATTTTGGTGAGAAAATTTATAAAGTATCCTTAGATGGTGGTTTTACCTGTCCAAACAGAGATGGAACACTTGGAACTGGTGGTTGTATCTTTTGCAGTGAGGGCGGTTCCGGGGATTTTGCTTCTTCAGCTGCTTTGTCTGTGACAGATCAGATCACCGCTGGAATTGAGATGGTTTCTAGAAAGATCGAAAATGGGAAGTATATTGCTTATTTTCAGGCTTTTACGAATACTTATGGTCCGATTGAAAAACTGGAAGCTTTGTATATGGAAGCGGTCAATGATCCGCGAATTGTTGCTCTTGCGATCGGTACCAGACCAGATTGCCTGCCTGCCGAGGTTTTGGAACTTTTAAATCAATTAAATAAGATCAAACCTGTGTTTGTGGAACTTGGTCTGCAGACGATTCATGAAGAGACCGCTTCTTTTATCCGGCGTGGGTACCCTTTGTCTTGTTTTGATGAAGCAGTTATGAATCTTCATAAGATCGGTGTATTGACTGTTGTTCACCTGATTCTTGGGCTTCCTGGTGAAACGGATGATATGGTGCTTGAGTCAGTTCGTTATCTGAATCACCTTCCGATTCATGGGGTTAAATTTTCTATGCTGCATATTTTGAAGAATACGGATCTGGCTGATCATTATGAGGAACATCCCTTTGATGTGTTTACTTTGGAGTCTTATGTTGATCTGATTTTGAAATGTATTGAGAATCTGAGTCCTGAGATCGTGATTCATCGATTAACTGGAGATGGACCGAGAGATTTGTTGATTGCTCCTGAGTGGAGTGTTTATAAGCGGAAGGTTTTGAATAGGATTGCGCATGAGATGAAGGTGAAGGATGTTTGGCAAGGGGATAAATTGTGATTGTATGTAGTCTTGCATGTATGTGACAGAAGTCTATTCAAACCATTGCACAATGTGTATGTTATACGATACTGGTATTTATAATAAACATTGTCTGTCACTGCAAAAATTGAAAACCGATAACACTCACTTGACTAATACATCTTTACTTGTCAATTTCTCTCCCGGAAATCGAAACCAAATAAAATCGTTGTAACTTACACCATGTGTATGTTTTACGATCTCATATGGATTATATTCAGATAACCCTATATTCTTTAATATCTCCATAATATCTGGTCTTCCTTTTTCCCAACATCTCATCTCAAATATCTTGCCTAACTGAAATCTTGTCATCTTCTTTTGTGCAAATAACTGCTTTCCTGGATTGTCTGTAAATCTCGACACAGTGACATTGTGTTTCTTCACATAGACTCTGGCTGTAATCTCGTCTTTCCAGTATACTTCAAATGTAAAATCATCGATTACTGATTCTTTCTTTTTTCTTTTTTCGTAACACTGTATCATTTTATCAAGACTTTGTATATTCCATTCTAATTCTTTTGTCTCCTTTTGTAATGTATGGATCATTTGTTGTTGTTTTTCTGTGTTGATTACTTCTAATTGTGCTTTTTTTATTGCAACCAACTTTTTAATATTTTTCAATAATTGTATGTTACACATTGAATAAAAATATGGAGACGGTTTTCAAAATCTGAAACTGTCTCCATATTTTTTTACAACTGATTCATATCTTCGAATGATATCAGCCTAACATTTTCCTCTTCCTGCTCACGCAACTTTAATTTTTCCGTAAAACCTGATTTTGAAAATATCATATAACTTTGTTTTTGATAATGAAACAATCCACTTCTTTCCTGTAATGTCTCCAATATATCCACATCTGCTGGCTCATTTCTCCACTTGCATTCTCCAAAGATCGCTTCTGAGCCGTTCTCCGCCATTAGGTCAATCTCTTCTTGTCGTTTCTTCTTTGGATTATTTCCCCACCATCGTGCAAATTCGCCTGCCGGGAAAGGAAGTGTCATGTAGATCTGTGGGAGATATAAATATTGTTTGCAGATTTCTTCGAAGATATATCCCATAAAATGACTGATCTGAGGTTTTACAGATACCTCATAGATTGTCTCCCCGATTCCTCGCATAATACCGCTTAAATTCGGTCTGACAAATCGATACCAGAATAAAAACATAAAATCTTCTAAGGTATATAATGTTTTTCTGCTTTTGATACCTTCAGTCAATGGTGTTTCTTTCTTAATGATTCCTAATGTTATCAAAGACTGAATCTGTGCGCTGCATCCACTGCTTGCAAGTCCTGTTTTTGTTGCAATTTCATTTAACCTGCTTGCACCTCCTGCAATCGCTGTTATGATTGAATGATAACTTGATGGGTCTTGAAGTTCCTGCTTTAAAAGATTCCCAGGCTCATCAAATAAACGCCCACTTTCATCAAAAAATAATTCCTTAATGTTATCATCCATTGACTGATTACTGCGAATTCTTGATAAATACTCCGGAATACCCCCTGTCACTCCATATAAAACAGCCTGTTCTTCTGTGCTAAATTCTGAAAGCATCTCTTTTGCTTCAAAATAACTAAATGGATGTAGTTTAAACTGTGCCGTTCTTCTTCCATACAGCGGACTCTTATATCCAAGTACCTGTTCTTCCATAAAACTCATAGATGATCCGCATAAGATCAAAAATAAATTAGAATTCTTCCAGCACTGGTCAATATGACTTTGCAGCATCGAAGAAATTGCGGGATAAGATGCTGCAAGGTATGGGAATTCATCAATTGCAATCACAAGCCGTTCCTGACCATCTGAATTCTTGCATAAATGATCGATATACAAAAGTAAACTTTCAAAATCAGAAAATTCCGGCATATAAAAATCAGACACTCCTTCTGTCAACAATGTCTTTGATATTCCAGTCAAATTCTCTTTTGCTGTTCCTTCTACTGCCATATAGTAGGCTGAACGCTTCCCTTTTAAGAATTCGTTGATCAGCATTGTTTTACCAACTCGTCTTCGTCCATAAATAACAACAAACTGAAATCCTTCATCCTGATATAAAGTATTTAACTTCTTAATCTCTCGATCTCTTCCCACAAATTTCATCATTATGCCTCCACAAACTTGTTAACTTTATCATTCTTTCCAATTCGATTATTGTTTATGCTAATTTGCTAATCGACTAATTACTAATTACTCAATTACTAATTGATCACTTAGTAAATTTAGTATAACATACTACTTTCTTCTTATCTACTCTGAAATAACTTGATAAATCAGTATTATTATCTTCCAAGGATATCTCCCACCCTTGTTTTCTTTGTAAAAATCCTGCGATCTTGTCAACACTCTTGCTTTTTTATTTTTTCCAATCTTCCTTTGTTTCTTCTAGTTTTCTTTGCAATGTTTTTTCAAGTACACAAAAAGCTGGAATAAAGCTGTCTCTAATCAAAAGAATCATTTCATCTATTTCCTGCTCATTGTATATATGGACAGATGTATTTCGTTTTTTTAACATGAGCAGCCATACTGTTGCATCATCTACAAAACCAAGCTTATATCCTAATTGTAAGATTTCTCTTGGCGAACCTGTTGCTGCTCCATCTGCTCCATGCATCTTTAATATTTCCTGTAAAGCTTTCCATGCAAGTTCAAATGTAAGATTAAACTGTCCGATCACACCTGTTCTGTATATGTCATTATTATCTGCTAAATCAAAATCTGCATTTTTCAATACATTTAAGCAATTCGAAAAATTTTCAAGCTTTTTCATAAATCACTACACCATCCTTTTTTATTTCTTTCCTCAATTCTTCTGAAATTCCTGCATCTATTTCCACAATATCAAACATTAAAAGAGAATGTACTTTCTCCTTAATATCCCAGTAAAAAGAATTAAAGTCTCCACCATAGACAGCAATGTCTATATCACTTCTCTCCGTATTTGTTCCTCTTGCACGAGAGCCAAATAAGATAACTTTCTCAACTGAATGTTTTTTTGCAAATGTCGAAATGTCTCTTATAACTCTCTCTGGAAGATTATATTTCATATTTTGCTGCCTCCCATTCATACATTTGCAAATATTATATCATAGAAAAAAAGAAATATTCACGTATTGCTGAATATTTCTTTTTCTATCATTATTTTACCTTAACCGTCACATATTTCACCGCTTTCTGATACTTCGATGTTTTTGCTGCCGTGATCCGGATCTTGTATGTTCCTTTCTTGGCTTTCTTCTTTAATGTAACTTTTCCACTCTTAGTTACGGTCATACATTTTTTTGCTTTCTTTGGATATTTGGTCACTTTATAGGTCAGTTTTGCTTTCCCCAAAGATCTTGCTTTTAGGTTAAATGTTGCCTTTTTACGTTTTAATTTTTTTGCCTTGTAAATTTTTATTATCTGTTTCTTTAATTTTAATGGTTTTACGATGTTTGGTTTTATTACTTCTGGTTTACTTTGTGCATTATTTCCAGAGATATCATTTCCATTGCCGTTTCCTGTATTGCCATTCCCTTTATTATCTTCTCCCTGGTCTGGGATTTCAGGATCTTTCTTATCAAGTTCCTCTACTACAAGATCAGAACCTTTGACTTCTTCTTTCTCATCAACGATATCTGCTGAAAAATCAACATATTTTGTTACCTTAACGTTATTTCCCTTATCAGCAAATTGAATGGATGTGTTTGTGTTGTTATCTAAAATCGTACTGTTCCCCTGCACTTTGGCATTGACCTCTACAATTCCTTCCTCGGAATTCTTGGATTGCATCGCAGCTGACAGATTATAATGATCTCCTTCCACTTTGATCTTCCCAGAAGTGATCGTTACTTTGTCTGCTCCATTGGCGGTTACTGCATATCCTTTGTTGTTATCATCACAAAGGAACTGGCAGCCTTCCTCTGCTTTCGTTAATTCAAATGAATTGCTTGCCGCCACTCTAAGATTCCAGATTGGATGCTCACTTTCCCAATCGCTTTGTTCGCAGGAATAAACTTTCATATCTCCTGTATAATTATTTCCATCGTATTCGAGATACTTTCCTTCTTCATTTTGTAATCGGAATCGCTTATTTGCTGATATCTGGATCGTTGTCTGATCCTGATCATCTTCCTGATATGCTGATGCCGCCATCCTGCTTTTCATTTTCAAGGTCTGAATCCCGCCATTATATATTTTATCAACGCCATAATAGTTCAGGTTCTTCCACAGATCTTCTACACATACATCATCAAATCTTGAATTTGAATCTGCAAAATGGAAGCTCTTGAAATCAGAAGAGACTTTCATTGTCAGGTATCCCCCGTAACTTCCAGGGTGATAAGAATTTTCATCATAGATCGTAATCTCATGATTTCCATCCGTGTCCTTCTTATAACCACAAGCAACAACACTATGTCCGCCCTCTGGTATCATGAAGGAGAAAACAAATGGTTTTTTCACTCTTTTTGCATACTGGGCTTCTGCTACAAATTTCTTAAGAAAAGTTTCCAGATCTCCATTTCCCCAACCTGAATTTTTACTGATTCCATACGTTGATCTTCCACTGTCCAGACACTGTGTCATCTGGTAATAGAGGATCATGTCTTTCATTTTGGAATTCTCATATGGGCTTCCCAGCGTCCAATAATCATGTGCGCCACTTGTAATATCATCAAAATCAATATAACCTTGATTTCCATAACACATACTCAAAGCGATCCCATGACATACACCTGTATGTTCTCCATGAAAATACGTGATCATTCTCCATTTACTCTGAAAATCGCTACACTGCTTCACCAATTTATTTAGATATACAGGATTTGAAATGAAAGCTCTCATCCCTATATGCTTAAACTGATTCGTATCCTTACCTGTTTTAAAGTAACTGGACATTCCTCCTTCGATCACTTCTCCATGGAATTGATCTTCATCCAGATAAAATGCGGCTCTTACTCCATGATTCGAATTATTTGCTCTTGCATGTGTGATTCTGTTTGCTCCTATTGATCGTGCTACATTTTCGTAAGATTGTCCTGTGTTACAAGGCAGTCTTAGCCAGTAGGAATCGTCTGGAGCCATATAATCCAAACCAATATTATTGGTTCCCATCAGCAACTGCTCTGGTCCTATCAAGAAGAACTGATCCGTTGTATTCTCATACCATTTATCGGTTGCCTCTGCTAAAGTTTCAAACAGCTTACGATGGTATCCATTTGCATCAAAATCAAATTTAGAAGATCCTCCATCCGCTTTGTCTGCATCCAGATTATTCAAATATGTTTTCTGTGTGACCGTCTTTACACACTGAAGCTCCGAATCAGTAAAAGAAGATAAAAATCCCTGCTCCTCATCATAAGCACCCTCTCCATCAAGATTTGCTGCGGAAGGTACAGATCGATTGCTCCAATCAACCTCTCCGGCAGAATTCATCCAATGTCTCAAGGCTGATTCTGTCCAGCGATTGGATCCTCTTTCAGCCCTGATGTAGTTTTTATATCCAGAATATTTTGCATCATAACTCTTCTTACACAGGATTTGATCACTCAGCATCAATTTTCCATTCGAATCCTCCCCGATGCATCTCCATTTTATCTTCTTACCCTGATAAGTTCCAAGGTAAATGTAATCTCCAATATTTACTTTGCCATCCCCAGCATGTACTATTTTGTTGTTCACTGGCAGTAACGTAAATACCATACTGAATACGACCAGTAATGTTAATATTTTGCTGATGATTCTCTTTTTCATACCTTTTCCTTTCCTCATATTTTCTGAACTACTACTTTACATCTCTTTTTACAACACAACGTTTCTTGTAAAAAGAAATCCCATAACAGATCACCTCATCATAACTATCCTCAAATTCCTTTGCATACATCCTATGATCGATCTGCTGAATAGCTTTTTCACAATCCTCTTCTAAGTTCTTTACTTCTTTTGAATATTTCGCTTCAAAAACTGCAACCTTTCCTTCATGTTCATTAAAAATAACAAGATCACTTCGACCTTCTCCATGTTCTTTATTCGATTCAACACTATATCCAGCCCCAGCAAATATTCCTGCAAGAAATGCATGATAAAAATCTTCTCTATAATCATGATAACTGATCGTTATTCGCAATAACCTGCTGATCTCCTGTGTCAAAGTCTGCTCATCACCATTCCATACTGCATCAAATAAATGCTTTCGATCTTGTAGTTTCGCTGTATCACTAAACCAATCCTGTACTGTTGTCTCAAAAATCTCTCGTATCTCTTTGTTTGGAATCTTCAATGTGATCTTTCCATCTGCACTTTCCTTCTCTTCCTTATCTCTTGTCAGATATCCTGTTAAATACAAAATACTCCAAAAATTCTCTTCTGACGAATGTAAATAATCATACGTAAGATTTTCTTCTATTTTCTGATCGATCGTGTCTCCTGCCATCAATTTTTCCATCTTTTTTTGAATTCCGCTGCCTGCGTAGTCTATGAAAGATCGTATGATCGCATTATCACTTGTATTCTTCCAGTAACTTGCTGGCTTCATGTCTGAATCGATCCGTAGATCTCTTACATAGTTCATAACATCCCATGGACAATATACATCGATCTTTCCAAAATTATACCCATCATACCATTCTTTGATTTCTTTAAAATGCTCTTGCAGTCCAATATCTTTTAAGATATCTTTTACTTCCTGATCGGTAAATCCAAAATATTCATTTAAATGTGTTGCTATGATCGTATCTGAGATAAAATTATTGGTTCCTGTAAATATACTTTCCTTTGCAATTTTCAAGCAACCTGTAACTACTGCGAACTGAAGATGAGAATTATCTTTTAGAGATGTGCTCATCATCGTTTTCATCACATCCAGCATTTCTTTATAGTAGCCATTGCTGCTTGCTTTCGCTAATGGTACATCATATTCATCCAATAATAAAATAACCGGCTTTCCGTAATGCGCATTCATCATTCTTATGATGGTAGCCACACTAATTTTTATCAAATCTTCTGACAAATTTTCTTCACTTATATCTTGTAACTTTAAAAAGATCTTTTTATCATTCTCATTTACCTTATCGCTATCTGATAAATAATCATGCTCATTGCAGATCCATGAAATCTGATTTCTTAACATCTTCATAGCTGATTGAAAATTCAATCCATCTACATCTTTGAAGGAAATAAATAATGTTGGATACTGATTCATCCATTTTTGACATAATTCTATATCTCTTGAGATCTTCAGATCTTCAAATAGTTTCCTGCTGTCTTTTCGTATATCAAAGAAATACGCCAACATACTCATGCCGATCGTCTTTCCAAAACGTCTTGGTCTCGTGATCAATGTAACTTCTGCGATTCTTGATTCCAGTAATTCTTTGATCAAATTCGTTTTATCTACATAATAATATTCATTTTGTCTTAACTTATGAAAATCAGAAATTCCTACTGGTAATTTCACATTGTTCATTGCCAACACCACCTTCTTAGATTTTATCTAATCACAAAACATCCTCTTCCGTTTGCTTTAGCTTCATATAAGATCTCATCGGTCTTTGTCAGAAGTTCCTTGATCGTTTTTGGATATGTAAAACGATATACTCCAATACTGCAGCTTACTGTGACTTCCTTCTGAATTCCTGAGATATTTTGAAAGAATTGTTCCAGTTCCTTTTCTAACACTTCCTGGCTCATCTCTTCTTCGATCATCACAGCAAACTCATCTCCACCAACTCTTCCGACTGCTCCATATGGCTCAAATTGTTCTTGTAAAAATGTCGCAAATTGCTTTAAGGTTTCATCTCCTGCTATATGTCCCAGTTTATCATTGATCTGCTTAAACCAATCCACATCCAAGAATAAAAACCATCCTTGATGGCCATGAATCCTCTGATCACTTTGAATATTTTGGCAATGCTGCAAAAACAGTCTTCTTCCCATCACCCCAGTAAGGGAATCAATCTCTCCTTGATATTCCCGATACTTCATATATTGGTAGATCACAAGCATCGTCAATATTAAGATAAAATCCAATGCAAGCATTGCGATCAAAAACTGTACCTGTAAATGTAGCAGATCAATCTCTATTGTTCTTGTTACATGAACTCTGTGTTGTTTCAACATACATGTAGACCGATTTGCAAAATATCCAGTAGAAAATATCGCTATACAAATGATCAAAAAACTGATCCCTGATGATATAGCGACTATCTTAGAAGACAGATATGGATCATCCAAAGATTGATTTACCGCATCCTTGTATTTTTGAATGCGTTCCTTGTGATAAATCTTATATGCCACCTCTACCCAGAAAAGACAACATAGTGCAATAAATGCATCATTGATCCCCATATGAAATGTTGACATTCCAGTATAGCCAAGCTGTGGAAAACAGGCTCCCATAACAGTGAACACTAAAAAAGCATGTATCCACTGTGAGATCAAAGAAAGAATCCAGATTCCTATTTTCTCATACTTTCGTCCTTTTATGAGAGAAAACAGATATCCAATCACAAAGCCAAACAGAACTCTTGACCCAACACTTAGTAAAATGCTTCCTATTGGATTACCACTATATAGCGGCGAAAATATCTTATCATCTGATACAACATAAAGTGCTGATGCCTTATACATACTTGCTAGTCCAAATACCAATCCGATCAGTGTCGATTCCAAAGGTCCAAGCAAACATCCCGCAACTACGATCGGGATATATGCTGTTGTAAGTGAAATTGGATCAATATGAATGAATCCTAAAAAAGTAAATGACATAATAAGCTCGATCGCCAATAATAACACAAAAACATATTTTTCAAATTTTAAATGCTTCCATTTGTTTTGCTTCATATCTCTAATCTTCCTTTGCTTTTGGGTCTCTTAAACTTCTTCCCAATTTTCCTTTGCTTACTTACATCATATCATAAAAACAAAGTATCAACGACACCTGAATGCCCAAAATCAAAGGTATCCCTAATCTAAAATACCATTTTCTTGTCTTATGATGAAATACTGTCATACCGATCAGTGCTCCAATGGAGCCTCCGATCAGTGCAAGTATGATCAATTTTTTCTCTCTGACCCTCCACTGTCTTGTCATCGCTCTCCATTTGTCTAGTCCATACAATGCAAATGTTATAACGTTGATCATGATCAGATATAAGTGAATATATGCTGATTGCATTTGTAGGTCTCCTCCCCATATCCTTTTTATTTTAATCTGTATTTTCGATTTTTATTATTGCCTATTTGTTCTATATCTTGTGTCAAAGCTTTTAATAATTCTTTCGTTCTGGAGGGTTTTAAATTTAACAAATTACAAAAATCCTGAATCGTATATTCTTTACCCTCTTCCATAAATTCAAGTATTTTTTTATAATTTTGTATTGTCTTTTTTGAAATCTTTTTATCGCCGTTTTTTATCGCCGTTTTTTTATCGCCGTTTTTTATCGCCGTTTTTTTATCGCCGTTTTTTACATTATCATAGGAGTAATCTTCATTTAATGGCACAATAATCCTGAATACATCACCTTCTATGAATTTTGGTTCTTTTCCAGAGTAATACTTTGAATATTTAAATATATTTCTCACTCCTGAACCTAATCGATCTGACCATCCTATGTTTCTAAAAAATGATGCAATAATAGGATTCTTTGGATTTGGTTCCATATTATCAGGTGTAATAATTCCATCTCCTGATGACCGATTCGCATTTTCTGTATACATCCTATCTTTTTCTATTACAAATTTAGCTGTATATGAACTCGTAAATTCTCTATGAATCAATGTGTTTGCAATCATTTCCCTGGTTATAATATTCCTCAGATTTTTTCGTTCCACCCCTTCTATAAAAAATTTATCAGACAAATGTTTTCTTCCAAATTCCATTAATTGATCATAACTTTCTATTAAGTTTGTTCTAATGATCTCCCGATCATCATAGCGATCCACATTAACTCTTCTTACCAACGCATCCGTTTCATAAGCTGGACAAATATCCATGATCAGATCATCTTTTCCCAGCAACATAACTGCTGCCAGATTATATCCACTTTCTCCTGTCGCTCTGTCCTTTCCATATAATCCAGCACTTCTCAATAATTCCTCATCACTCATACTTTCCCAACTATGCACACCTTCTATATTATTTGTTGCCATTTTTCTAATTCTTGGCAATAAATCTAATCTAAAATCTTCCAGTGAAATATAAGGATAAATCTGTTTCTCTGTAAACCTATTCTGTTTTCTAATATACATCATTGCAAGTTGGGCTGTTGCAGTAACCTTTACATCTGCATCGTCTACTCTGTCATAAACTTCCTTTTTGAAACTGTGTACTTCTGCGCTGACTGGTATATGAATATGAATGATCGTTTTTCCTTCATACTTTATAATTTCCGGTGATAGATATATGGTTGGAGTAAACATATTGGGATTACTGATAATCTTTATAAAATTCTTTACCATATCTCCTGCTGCATTTTCAGGAACCCCACAAACAGTCCCATCATCTTCTACTCCAAGATAAATATCTCCACCAAAACGATTCAGAAAGGAGCATACACTTTGATATACATCATTTTCTATTCGGTTGCTGCATCTTTTAAATTCTACTGCTATTGTTTCACCTATCTGCAATGTGGTTCTTAATTTTTCTTGATCCATAGTATGTATCACCTCTCCTTTATTTTTTTATTCGTTGACATAAAATATACCAAATGTTAGTATATTAATAAAGAAAGGTGCTACCGATGACGGTTCGCCTGATATTAATTAATTACGAATAACCGCTTAACTTTCCAGGCTAGGGCGGTTATTTTTCTGTCTTGGCATTATGCTTTCCACGCACTAGAACTCCCCGTAGGAAACAAACCGCCATTCACGTCAATGTGAAGTAACACCTGATATATATTTAACAAATAGTTTTATTAGAATCAATATATTTATATGGTATTCTCTTTATTTACTGATTGCATTTATAAGTCTCCCATATTCTTTATTATTTTTCATTTGTTGACATAAAATATACCAAATGTTAATATATCAATAAAGAAAGGTGCTGCCGATGATGGTTCGCCTGATGATTAATAAGTTATAAAAATAACCGCTTAGCGGTTATTTTTCTGTCTTGGCATTATGCTTTCCACGCACACAACTAATGAAATTCTTAAAGTCCTTGGGACTTTAATTGTAAACGCACAATAGCACGTACCTAGACAAACAAAAGATCATTTTTTCATGACCT
>OLVT01000231.1_pt1 | contig 67215 bp, 51 predicted proteins | sample 1673241 | NCBI WGS metagenome assembly OLVT01 (sample SAMEA3178936, study PRJEB25190) | human gut metagenome | biome: human gut; feature: human-associated habitat; material: faeces | place: Austria | collected 2013
AAAGTGGCACCTCTGATTGATAGCTGCTTTGTAAATCAATGGTTGCGGTGGGGAGATGCTCCAGAATTAAGGTGGGCCACCAATAATGCAAAACTAATCAGACATGGAAGAAAACCAGGAAAAGAGGATGATGCCGATATGGGAAATTATGTATATGGAAAAATAGAAGGAATCAGAGATTTAGTAAATTTTGAGAGCGACAGCGTTGATACTCTGGAGCAGGAGTTTCGTGACGCTGTGGACGACTATCTGGAGTTCTGCCAGGAGATGGGAAAGGAACCGGATAAGGAGTACAGCGGAACATTCAATGTGCGTATATCGTCAGAGCTTCACAAAAAACTGGCGTTGAAAGCATTGGAAAATGGAGAGTCATTAAATAAAACAGTAGAAAAAGCGATTGGGGCTTATGTAAATGGTTCGTCTCAGACAGAGGTAACATTAAATCAGACTCCGGATCAATTATCAAGGGTCTTGAGAAACCGGGGAAGCGTATCGACAACAGAAAGATTTTCGTTTAAATCTTATGGGGTGTATACTTTCGGGGATTTTATTGAAATGTCATATCAGTCTTAGATAGGAGCGGGAGCAATGATTGCAAATTTGGAAAAATATTTTCAACAGGAACAGACATATTATCTGAACCATATTAATTACAGGATAATCGAAAATAATGTAGAAGAGGCGGCTCCTGGTTGTGTTGACCATATTTCCGCTGAAGTACAGGGCTCGGAACAGGTAAGAGTGATATTGACGCGTACATTAAAATTTGAGCCGGAAAGTTTGTTTGAACTCAGTGTTTCGTACGGAGTTATTTTAAAATTTAATTCTGAAAATAAAGATGAGATCAACTGGCATGGCATCCAGCTGGCAGAGATATTTAAAGAAAACGGCGGATTTGCCTTGCAGAATCTGATGAATCGAATTAGTCTGCTGATTGCCGAAATAACAGCCTCCTACGGGCAGAGCCCGATTATCCTGCCTCCGATGATAGCAGGAAACATGAAAAGTGATATGTAAAATATCCCGTCGTCAACATGATATCGGTTCATTGTAGACGACGGGATATTTTTATTCAGCCAGCTCCTCCCACTGCGCATAAAGCGTTTCCAGCCTTGCGGCGATCTCTTCTTTTTCTCTGTTAAACTCCATCAGCTTTGCCACGTCCGAGTAGACGCTTTCCTCCGCCAGCTGGGAATCGATCTCCTCGTTTCTGGTCTCCAGGGAGAGAATCTCCTCCTCCACCTTTTTGAAGGCGTTCTGCTTCTTGCGCAGGCGGGCCTGCTCCTCCTTCTGCTGCTTCCAGTCCAGCTTCGTGTCGCTCTCTGCGGGGGCTTTCTCCGCCTCGGAGGAGGCCGCCACGTGGAGACTGGTCAGATGCTCCTTTTTCTCCAGATAGTAGTCGTAGTTCCCGATATAGTTGATGAGCGTCTGCCCCGTCAGATCCAGAATCCGGGTGGCCGTCTTGTTGATGAAATAACGGTCGTGGGAGACGTAGAGCACGGTTCCCGTGTAGTTAAGAAGCGCCTGCTCCAGAATCTCCTTGGTCTCCGCCGCCACAATGGCGATGGCGTCTCCCAGATAACGAGTCACCCCTCCCACAGGAATCATAGTATCCCAATCCTGTTTCAGGTGTCCCACCTTATTCTTTCCCGGCACATCCTCGGCCGTCAGCACGCAGACCACTCCCGGAAGAGCTTTCGCCTTTTCCGTATGGATCGCCAAGACCCTGGCTCTGGGGTACTTGGAACGGACGGCACTTCCGTAAATCATGCCTGGGATATCCACCTGGTCCAAATCGTCCACATACTGGCCCGTACCCAGCACCTTTTCTTCCACATCTACCCGGTGAACCTTGGAGCCCACTTTGACGGAAGTGCTCTCCGACGGTACCGGCAAATTCTCCCGCAGCATCTTCGCTGCCAGCAAAATTGCGTCAATAATCTTTTTATACCCGGTACAGCGGCAGTAATTGTTGCGGATGGCAAATGCCGCCTCCACCCGACTTGGATCCGGGTTTACATCCAGAAGAGCTTTCGCGCAGATGACCATTCCCGGGATGCAAAAACCGCACTGAACTGCCCCTGCTTCCCCAAAGGCATAAACATAAACGTCCTTTTCCCTCTGGCTGAGTCCTTCCACTGTTAAAATATGTTTGCCCTCCATCCGGCCCATCTTCTGCACACAGGCTTTGGTGGCCTTTCCGTCCACCAGCACAGTACAGGTACCGCAAGCTCCCTCGCTGCAGCCGTCTTTCACAGACTTCAGCCGCAAATCGTCCCGCAGCACCTCCATCAGCTTCCGCTCCGGATCCGCTTCTATCTCCTGATTGTTAATCCATACCTTACAATAAGAGCTCATACACTCCCTCCACTTCTATTTCTCTGGATTTTGCCAGGGAAATCAGCTGTTTGCGCGCCTCTGCCGGTCCTGAAAAGGCCATGCCGCAGCCGGCGCTGATTGCCACAGGCACCGGGATCAAACGCCCCGGTGCCTGCTCCTCTCCCGCCGCCTTTTCCATGGCCATAGCCTGGGTAGTGGTTGGAAAGGTCAATATAACTTTCATAGTTTTTACTCTTGACATATTTTTTCTCTGTCCGCAGCAGTTCGGAACCGCCCAAGCCGTTACTCCTGTCTTATAAAAGAAGGTAATCGTAATCCCGGATTACCGTATCCATTACGCGGCAGAGGCTTTCAGGAATCTCCTGAGACTTTTCTCCCATCTGGTAATCCAGCATCCGGCCCTGCAGTCTTACCCGGCAGATGCCTTTCTCACGGTCCGTTACCGCAAATCCCTGGTTTGTACTGTCTTCCATATCTCCCTCACTGGCAAAAAGGGTAAATTTATCCAGATAGGGGGCACTGTCCCATGGACAGAAGCTTCTGCAGTTTCCGCACTCGTTGCACATATAGTCCACATGGATAATCTGATGGCGCTCCATGCCAGGAACCACAAGGGAGATATTCGCCCGGTTGGGACATACCTCCACGCAGTTTTCGCAGTAGCTGTTGCAGGAGAGGCACCGCATATCCGTATATTCCGGATTCTCCTCCAACAGATTTCCCTTACGCCAGTAAATGGTTTCCTCATCAGACAGGCTGAAGAGCTGCTCCTGCTCCTGCTGTTCCAAAATAGCCCTGGCCGCCTGGGAACCGTCCCGGATAGCCTCCACCACCGTAGCAGGTCCATAAAGCCCGTCTCCTGCGGCGTATACGCCGGGGATATTGGTTTCCAGGGTTTCCTGGTTCACCTGAGGACGGCCCTTCTGATCCACGGCGATGCCGTTTGCCTCATAAAACGCTGCGGGAACCTTCTCACCCACTGCGGCGATAACCGTATCGGCGGGAACCTTTACCAGCTCGTCCGTTTCCACCACTCCTCTGCGTCCGCTTTCGTCCACATCGCCCAGACGCATCTTTTTACAAATCAGCTCCCCGCCTGAAAGCTTCACGGGAGATAAAAGTTCCGCGAATTCCACGCCGTCCTGGACAGCCATCTCCAGTTCTTCCGCATCGGCGGGCATATAACGCTTCGTTCTGCGGTATACCAAAGAAACCTTTTTCACACCTGCATTTCTCTTGGCTGCCCGGGCAGTATCCATCGCGGTGTTTCCTCCGCCAATGACCACTACATTCTCCCCAAGGTCTACTTGACCGCCGGTAGCCTTAAACTGAGCCAAAAATTCAAGGGCGTTCACCGCCTCCCCTTCCTCCAGTCTCAGAATACCAGGCTTATATGCGCCTACTGCCAGCACAATATAGTCGTAATTTTCCCGAACCTGTTCCAATGAAGCAACATAGGACTCTGTAGCAATCTGAACCCCAAGGGCCTCCAGAATCTTTACATCTTTGTCAATGGCTTCATCGCTGATGCGAAAACCAGGGATCACGTTGCGGACCACGCCGCCCAGCTTCTTCTCCTTTTCAAAGATAGTCACTTCCATGCCGCCTTTTGCCAGGAAATAGGCCGCCGCCATACCTGCAGGTCCGCCGCCGATAACCGCAGCCTTCTTGTCCGCGGTAATCTCCGGCTTATGAAGCTCTGAAAGAACCGCCTCAAAGCCGCCCTCCGCCGCTTCCAGCTTGGTCCGACGGATGTTGACCGGCGTTTCATAGAAGTTTCTGGTACATTTGCTCATACAGTTGTGGGCGCAGATGGTACCGGTCATAAACGGCAGAGGATTCTTTCTCAGAATTACTTCCAGGGCCTCTTTTGCCTTTCCTGCTCCCATCAGCTTTAAGTAGGCCGTAATATCCTGATGAATGGGACAGCCCTCCTCACAGGGCGCCACGAAACAATCCGTCAGCGGTACCGGACGCTTAATCTTTCTGGAGGGCAGTGGTTTTACCGCCTTCACATGATGCGGATCTGTTTTCACATCCTCCACCAGACGTTCCACTTTTTCACTGTCCACGCAGGAAAATGCGGCTGGCTCTACGGACTCGAAAATGCGGCCGATCTGCTCCAGACGCTGATAGCCGCCTGGCTTTAACAGGGTGGTTGCCATGGTAACCGGCCAAATTCCCGCTTCTACAATCTTCTGAATATTAAAGGCGTCCGCTCCTCCGGAATAGGAAATCCGCAGCTTTCCGTCAAAATCCTTAGCCAGCTTCATGGCCACAGACATGGACAAGGGATAGAGGGATTTTCCGGACATATACATCTCTTCACTCGGAAGCTCTCCCGCCTTCACGTCCACAGGGAATGTATTGGTAATCTTCACGCCGAACTCCAAGCCTTTCTCATCTGCCAGCTTCTGCAGACGCTCCAGCATAGGAACGGCATCGCTGTACTGAAGGTCGTCCTTAAAGTGGAAATCCCCGAAGGCCACATAGTCGTATCCCATAGCATCCATCAGATTTCTGGCATACTCATATCCCAGCAGGGTAGGATTGCATTTAATGAAGGTGTGAACATGCTTTTCCTCCAGCAGATACCGGGCAATGCGCTCAATCTCCTGGGGCGGGCATCCGTGGAGGGTAGACAGAGTAACGGAATTGCAGATGTTGGCAGTAATCGCCTCCACATCCTCTCCGGTTACCTTATCAAACCGGTCCAGATTGTCCAGCAGCCAGCTGCGGCATTCTTTAAAAATCTCCGTCTCGGAGGCATCCTTCATGCCCTCGATAAAGCGGTCCACCTTGGGAAGCTTGATTCCCTCCAGGTCGTAGCCTACAGACATATTAAACTGAAAGCCGTCCTCCGCTCCCAGCTCCATCTCCTTTGCCAACACCTTACAGGCAAACCAGGCCTTCACATACTCGTCAAACGCCTGGGGCACATAGAGTTCTGTGGACCACTCGCAGTTATAGCATTCATCGTCCGCCTTGATGCAGGGCTTGTTCACCGGCAGGTCCTCTCCATCAATCTTCTGAACCGTTTTCAGTTCAAAGAACCGGCTGCCTGCCACATAAGCCGCCACAATGTTCTGGGCCAGCTGGGTGTGAGGGCCTGCCGCGGGACCAAAGGGCGTCTCCAGCTTCCGTCCGAAAATCTCGTAAATCTTCTCCGGATTTGCATGGAAGGGCTTGCGGATTCCAAATACAGTTCCCTTCTTTCGTTCCTCCAGAATCCAGTTCATCAAATTCCCAAAGGGAATGGGTGTCATACGGTCACTCATGCTTTTCCTCCTTCTCTTATCCGTTGATGGATCTTTCCAGCTTCTTTGCCTCTTCTCTCACTTCGTAGAGTACCTTCTCCTCGTCAACTCCGATCAGTTCCCGGTCCTTCATCAGGATTTTTCCGTTGCACATGGTAGTCACTACGCTGCGTCCCGTCATGCCGAACACGATGTGGCTGTTGATGTTGTCTTTCGTCATGGGAGTTCTGGGAATGTAGTCCGCTACAATCACATCCGCGGCCGCTCCTTCCTTCAAAATACCCAATGGTTTCTTAAAGTATCTTCCCGCAATTTTCGCGTTCCCCTCAAAAAGCATCTGGGGCACCTCGGACCAGGCGGCGTTTGGATCGCAGAGATGATGCTTGTGAAGTACGTTTGCCACCTTGTAGGATTCCAGCATATCCTGAGTATAACCGTCGGTTCCAAGTCCTGTTAAAATACCCCGGTGAACGATTTCCATGGTGGGCGGGCAGCCGCAGGCATTGCCCATATTGGACTCCGGATTGTGGACCACCATCGTATCCGTTCCCTTAATTAATTCCATCTCGTGAGGGTTCACATAGATGCAGTGGGCCAGAAGAGTCTTGCTTCCTAATATATTGCAGTCCATCAGCCGGTCCACAATCCGCTTGCCGTAATGTTTTAAACAGTGGTGCAGATCCTCGATTCCCTCGGCCACATGAATATGATATCCCACTTCATCGGGCTTGTTGGCCGCAGCCAGCGCCATGGTTTCATCGGAAATGGTAAACTGGGCGTGCATTCCCATCATTCCCGCAATCATATCCGAATCATCTGCCAGGGCATGCTTAATCCAGGCAGCATTTTCCATCACCGCCTCTTTCGCTTTGTCCATACCGTCCCGGTCGGAGATCTCATAACACAGACAGGTACGAAGGCCAAACTCCTTGGCCGCATCCTCGATGGCAAATAAGCTGTCATGAATTTCACCAAAGCTGGCATGATGGTCAAATACGGTAGTTACGCCGTTTTTGATGGAATCCAGGTAAGTCACTCTGGCGCTCTGGCGGGTGGCTTCATTCGTCAAATGGCGGTCAATGGTCCACCACATTCCGTCCAGGATTTCCAAAAATCCTTTGGGGTCATAACCCTTAATGGACAGCCCTCTTGCCATGGCGCTGTAGATATGCTCATGGGTATTAATGAAGGCGGGCATAATCACGCCTCCCTTGGCGTCCACATATTCAGCCTCCGGGAATTCGCTGCGGATAGCCGCCGTCTCCCCTACCTTGCGGATTGTGTTCCCATCAACCGCAACCGCTCCGTTCTCATAAAAGGGAGCCGCCGGATCCCTTGTAACCAAACGACCGTTTCCAATAATAATCATAACCGTTCTCCTTTTCTCTTTATTTTCGCCCTATTTCTATAAGGTTATAGTACCATGAACAAAGGCTATTTGCAAGCCGAAATACAAAATTTTTTAGTTATGAAAAATTTTTTTGTAAAAACTCTTGCAATTCCAAATTTTTATGATATGATGGAATCATAAACAAGGGATTTTTCTAATTTCATCCTCGTTTGTGCAAAGTAACTGAAAAACTTTGGGGATCACCCAGGAAAGGAGGCAGCCTCATGTCCGATACTTTAAACCTCTTAAAACAGTTTGCCGACGGCCTGGCCAGGCAGTTCGGTCCCGACTGCGAAATCGTCATTCACGATTTAAAAAAACATGATATGGAACATTCCATTGTGTACATTGTCAACGGAAATATTACCAACCGGCGGGTAGGAGACGGTCCTTCCAAGGTGGTGCTGGAAGCCTTTCACAATAAGGAGGCTGCCTCCTTAAAAGATCATGTAGGTTATCTGACCAAAGCCGCCAATGGCAAGATTCTCAAGTCCAGCACATTCTACATCCATAACGATGACCGTACTGCTGTCGATTACATTTTTTCCATTAATTACGATATTACCGGGCTGCTTACTGTAGAACGGTCCATCAAAGCTTTAATTGATACAGAGCCCCAGACCAGCGAAAAGCAGCCTGACCGGATCGTCACCAATGTGACGGACCTGCTGGACAGTCTCATTGAACAGTCCGTAGCCCTGGTTGGAAAACCAGCAGCCCTGATGAACAAGGAAGAAAAGGTTATGGCCATTCAGTTTTTAAACGACGCCGGCGCTTTCCTGATTACCAAATCGGGGGATAAAATTTCCAAATATTTTGGAATCTCAAAATTTACATTATACAGCTACATTGATGTCAACAGCCACAAATCAGATTAACAGTTCAGGCCGTGCAAGAAAACACGCCGTCCCGAGCTAAACCACGAGTCAAACAATTAAAAGGAGGATAATGAGAAAATGAGCGAACCAATCAGATGGGCGGTCAACCACATGCCCAAAACGGAGGATGCGAACCTTCCCATCATGGGCCTGGAGGAGATTAAAAAAGCCAGAGCCTTCCACGAGAGCTTTCCGCAGTACGGCAAAACACCTTTGACGAAGCTGGAGCACATGGCCTCTTACTTAGGCCTGAAGGAGGTCTATATCAAGGATGAATCCTACCGCTTCGGTTTAAACGCCTTTAAGGTACTGGGCGGATCCTTTGCCATGGCCCGTTACATCGCTTCTGAAACCGGCAAGGACGTTTCCGATTTACCCTACTCCGTCCTCACCTCCGACAAGCTCCGCGAGGAATTCGGACAGGCCACCTTCTTTACCGCCACCGACGGCAACCACGGACGGGGCGTCGCCTGGGCGGCAAACAAGCTGCGCCAGAAAGCGGTGGTCCATATGCCCAAGGGAACCACTCAGACCCGCCTGGAAAACATCCGCAAGGAAGGCGCGCAGGTGGACATTCAGGAATTAAACTACGACGACTGCGTAAGGCTGGCCGCCAAGGAAGCCGATGAGACTCCCAGAGGCGTCATCGTTCAGGATACCGCATGGGACGGCTACGAGGAAATCCCCTCCTGGATCATGCAGGGCTACGGCACCATGGCCATGGAGGCCGGCGAGCAGCTTGCGGAGCAGGGCTGCGAGCGTCCCACCCACGTATTCGTTCAGGCCGGCGTAGGCTCCCTGGCCGGAGCGGTGGTCGGCTACTTCACCAACCTGTATCCCGACAATCCCCCCACCTTTGTGGTGGTGGAAGCCGATGTGGCCGCCTGCCTCTATAAGGGTGCGGCTGCGGGAGACGGAAAGCCCCGCATTGTGGACGGCGATATGCAGACCATCATGGCCGGCCTCGCCTGCGGAGAGCCCAACACCATCTCCTGGGATATTTTAAAGAACCATGTCAAGGTGTTCATCGCCGCTCCCGACTGGGTAGCCGCCAAGGGCATGCGTATGCTGGCCGCTCCCATCAAGGGCGACGCCCCCGTCACCTCCGGCGAATCCGGCGCAGCTCCCTTCGGAGCCCTGGCCGCCATGATGACTATGGAGGAATACGCTGACCTGAGAAACGACATCGGACTGGATGAGAATTCCAAAGTGCTCCTCTTCTCCACCGAGGGAGACACCGACCCCGACCGCTACAAGAACATCGTATGGGAAGGCAAAGAAAAGTAAGAACCGGTAACAATCACGCTGCGGCTGGCCGGGAAATGCGCACTGCCCGGACCGGCTGCGGCCACCTAAATAAAACATGGAGGAAAATGAAATGAGCCTGGATTACGGCAAAATCAAGGAAGCTGCACAGAACTACGAGAAAGACATGACCAAGTTTTTACGGGACATCGTAAAATTCCCCGGCGAGAGCTGCGATGAGAAGGCCCACATCGACCGCATTGCCGAGGAGATGAGAAAGCTGGAGTTTGACAAGGTAGAGATCGACCCCATGGGCAACGTTCTCGGATACATGGGAACCGGAAAAACCCTCATCGGTTTTGACGCCCACATCGACACCGTTGGAATCGGAAACAAGGACAACTGGAACTTCGACCCCTATGAAGGCTATGAGAACGACACCGAGATCGGCGGAAGAGGCGTTTCCGACCAGTGCGGCGGCATCGTATCCGCTGTGTACGGAGCCAGAATCATGAAAGACCTGGGACTGCTCTCCGACCAGTACACCGTTCTGGTAACCGGAACCGTACAGGAGGAAGACTGCGACGGCCTGTGCTGGCAGTACATCATCAACGAGGATAAGGTCCGTCCCGAGTTCGTGGTATCCACAGAGCCCACCGACGGCGGAATCTACCGGGGCCAGAGAGGCCGTATGGAGATCCGTGTGGACGTAAAAGGCGTTTCCTGCCACGGCTCCGCTCCCGAGAGAGGCGACAACGCCATCTACAAGATGGCCGACATTCTTCAGGATGTCAGAGCCTTAAACGAGAACGACGCCTCCGATGAGAACGAGGTAAAGGGCCTTGTGAAGATGCTGGATGAGAAGTACAACCCCGAGTGGCAGGAAGCCAACTTCCTGGGCCGCGGAACCGTAACCGTTTCCGAGATCTTCTTCACCTCCCCCAGCCGCTGCGCCGTTGCGGACTCCTGCTCCGTATCCCTGGACCGCCGGATGACCGCCGGAGAGACCTGGGAGAGCTGCCTGGATGAGATCCGCGCCCTGCCCGCAGTGAAGAAGTACGGCGACGACGTTAAGGTATCCATGTACGAGTACGCCCGTCCTTCCTACAAGGGACTGACCTATCCCATCGAGTGCTACTTCCCCACCTGGGTAATTCCGAAGGATCACAAGGTAACCAAGGCCCTGGAAGAAGCCTACACCAACTTGTTCGGCGAGGAGAGAATCGGAGCCGAGGAAACCCTTGAGATGAGAAAGGCCCGTCCTCTGACCGATAAGTGGACCTTCTCCACCAACGGCGTATCCATTATGGGCCGCAACGGAATCCCCTGCATCGGCTTTGGCCCCGGCGCTGAGGCACAGGCACACGCTCCCAATGAGAAGACCTGGAAGCAGGATCTGGTAACCTGCGCTGCCGTATATGCGGCTCTGCCCACCGTTTACTGCAAGTAAAACACGGAAAACCAGTTACACTTATCACATCATATCTAAAAAGGAGAACGATATCATATGAAAACCTTACAGGATTACATTGACAAGTTAAATCAGCTGAATTTCAAGGAAATGTACGAGGGAGATTTCTTCCTGACCTGGGAGAAGACCGACGACGAGCTGGAGGCCGTATGGACCCTGGCGGACGCCCTGCGCTACATGAGAGAGAACAACATCTCCACCAAGGTATTTGAGAGCGGACTGGGAATCTCCTTATTCCGCGACAACTCCACCCGTACCCGCTTCTCCTTCGCTTCCGCCTGCAACCTGCTGGGCCTGGAAGTACAGGATCTGGACGAGGGCAAATCCCAGGTAGCCCACGGCGAGACCGTTCGTGAGACCGCCAACATGATCTCTTTCATGGCAGACGTCATCGGAATCCGCGATGACATGTACATCGGCAAGGGCAACGCCTACATGCACGAGGTAGTGGACTCCGTAACCCAGGGCTACAAGGATGGAATCCTGGAGCAGAAGCCCACCCTGGTAAACTTACAGTGCGACATCGACCATCCCACCCAGTGTATGGCTGATATGCTGCACATCATCCATGAGTTCGGCGGAGTGGAGAATCTGAAGGGCAAGAAGCTGGCCATGACCTGGGCTTACTCTCCTTCTTACGGCAAGCCCCTGTCCGTACCTCAGGGTGTGGTAGGCCTGATGACCCGTATGGGAATGGAAGTTGTACTGGCTCATCCCGAGGGCTATGAGATCATGCCCGAGGTAGAGGAAGTGGCAAGAAAGAACGCGGAGAAGTCCGGCGGTTCCTTCCGTGTATCCCACGACATGGCGGACGCCTTCAAGGATGCGGACATCGTATATCCCAAGAGCTGGGCGCCGTTCGCAGCTATGGAGAAGAGAACCAACCTGTACGGCGAGGGAGACACCGAGGGCATCAAGGCGCTGGAGAAAGAGCTGCTGGCTCAGAACGCAGAGCACAAAGATTGGTGCTGCACCGAGGAGCTGATGAAGACCACCAAGGACGGAAAGGCCCTGTATCTGCACTGCCTGCCTGCTGATATCAACGGAGTCAGCTGCGTAGACGGCGAGGTGGAAGCTTCCGTATTTGACCGCTACCGCGATCCTCTGTACAAAGAGGCAAGCTACAAGCCCTATGTCATCGCAGCTATGATCATGCTGGCCAAGTTCGCAGATCCGGCTGACATCTTAAAGAAGCTGGAGGAGAAGGGAACTCCCAGAGTAATGAAGTAAAAAACCATTACAGCCCTTTCTGAAAGGACGTACTCCGGGCTGCCGGTCGTTGGTGCCGGCAGCCTTTTGTATTTTGTTATAAAAACCGCAAAAACGAAAAGGGGATTTCATTATGAGTGAAAATCGCAAAAAACGAATTGTTATTGCCTTGGGGGGCAACGCCCTGGGAAATACGCTGCCGGAGCAGATGAAGGCAGTAAAAATCACAGCCAGAGCCATTGTGGATTTAATTGAAGAGGGCTGCGAGGTAATCGTCGCCCACGGAAATGGCCCGCAGGTAGGCATGATCAATAACGCTATGGCCGCTTTAAGCCGGGAAGATCCCAATCAGCCCAACACTCCTCTCTCCGTCTGTGTGGCCATGAGCCAGGCCTATATCGGCTATGATCTCCAGAACGCGCTGAGAGAAGAGCTTTATAACCGGGAACTCTATGACATTCCGGTTTCCACCATGATTACCCAGGTAAGAGTAGACGCCGATGATCCCGCCTTCGATACTCCCAGCAAGCCCATCGGCCATTTTATGACAAAGGAACAGGCCGAGCTGGCCGAAGAAAAATACGGCTACATTATGAAGGAAGATGCCGGAAGAGGCTACCGCCGGGTAGTGGCTTCTCCCAAGCCGGTAGAAATCGTGGAGATCGGCGCCATCCGCTCTCTGGTGGAATCCGGACAGCTGGTGATTGCCTGCGGCGGCGGCGGAATTCCCGTTACGCGCCAGGGCAATCACTTAAAGGGCGCCAGCGCTGTGATTGATAAGGATTTTGCCAGCGAACTTCTTGCGGAAAATTTGGATGCGGACTTTTTAATCATTCTTACCGCTGTGGAGAAGGTTGCTATCAACTTTGGAAAGCCCGATGAACAGTGGTTGGAAGATTTGGACACGGAAACCGCCCGCGCTTATATGAAGCAGGGCCACTTTGCTCCCGGTTCCATGCTTCCCAAAGTACAGGCCTCCGTCAAGTTCGCTGAGTCGAAGCCAGGGCGCACCGCCCTCATTACCCTGCTTGAAAAAGCTAAGGACGGAATCCAGGGAAAAACCGGAACCCGCATTCACCTGACCTAAGGAGGTGGAAATATGAGTGCTGAAAAACAGCATGCCTCTCTTTTTGAAATGGATGGAGTGCCTAAATTAAGCCAGGCACTCCCCATGGCTCTGCAGCATGTGGTAGCTATGATTGTAGGCTGTGTCACTCCCGCTATTATTATTTCCGGCGCTGCCGGCATCAGCACGGCAGACCGGGTCATTCTGATTCAGGCCTCCCTGGTGGTTTCCGCCCTTGCTACTCTCCTGCAGCTGTTTCCCATTGGAAATAAAAACGGCTTTCACCTAGGCGCCGGACTTCCGGTTATACTGGGCGTAAGCTTTGCCTATGTTCCCAGTATGCAGGCTATTGCGGAGCAGTCAGGTATTCCTGCTATTTTAGGAGCTCAGGTTGTGGGCGGAATCTGCGCCATTCTTGTAGGGCTTACCATCAAGAAAATCCGGCGTCTCTTTCCTCCTCTGATTGCGGGAACTGTAGTCTTTACGATTGGCCTGTCCCTCTACCCTACCGCCATCAACTATATGGCCGGAGGCAGCGGACAGCCCGGGTATGGCTCCTGGCAAAACTGGGTAGTGGCCATCTTTACTCTGGTAGTAGTAACCGTTTTAAACCATTTTGCTACCGGCTTTTTGAAACTGGCCTCAATCCTGGTGGGAATGATTGCCGGATACCTTTTCTCCATTCCTTTTGGGATGGTCAGTTTTACCAGCGTAGGAGAAGCCGGTGTCTTCCAGCTTCCCCAGGTTATGCATTTTGGCATCACATTTGAAGCTTCGGCCTGTGTGGCTTTAGGCCTCCTGTTTGTAATCAACTCGGTTCAGGCCATCGGAGACTTCTCCGCCACCACCGCAGGCGGTCTGGACCGTGAGCCCACCAGCAGCGAGCTTCAGGGCGCTATCCTTGGTTACGGCCTCAGCAATATCATCGGCGCCGTCCTGGGATGTCTTCCTACCGCCACCTACAGCCAGAATGTAGGTATCGTGGCAACCACCAAGGTGGTAAATCGGATAACTCTCGGCCTTTCCGCCCTGATTATCCTGATTGCGGGGCTGTTTCCCAAGTTTTCCGCTCTGCTGACCACCATTCCTTACGCCGTTTTAGGCGGAGCTACCGTATCGGTATTCGCCTCCATCGCCATGACCGGCATGAAGCTGGTGATGACTGAAAATATGAACTACCGCAACACTTCCATCGTGGGCCTTGCGGCGGCCCTCGGCATGGGCGTGTCCCAGGCCTCCGCCTCTCTGTCGGCTTTCCCCGACTGGGTTACCACTATTTTCGGCAAATCTCCGGTAGTTATTGCTACCCTGGTAGCCATTCTTTTGAATGTGACTCTGCCAAAACATGAAAAGAAATAGAACGGAAGCGGGCGCTGTGCGCCCGCTTTTTTACAAATCAGCGTCTTCCGCAAACTGACCACAATTCCGTAATTCCATAAAGAGGCAGGTTAATCAGCTTTTCCTGCTCCCTGTAATCGGACATGGAGGTCCGCACTCCATAGGCAAGCTGATAGGAAGACACAAAACTCTTTAAACTCTTGGCATTTAAATTTTCCTTTGCCTTCACCTCCAGCGGAATTACATTTCCATCATGCTGCAGGACGAAATCTATCTCCCCCGACGAGTTTTCAGCCGACCAATAATAAGGAATCGTATCCAACTGGGCGTAGATTTGCTGGCAGACATACTGCTCCGTCAATGCTCCTTTAAACTCCATAAAGATATGGTTTCCCTGAAGAAGCGTCTTGGGGTCCAAATCCACCATCGCTCCCAGCAGTCCCACATCCAGCAGATACAGCTTAAAAGCCGAAAGGTCCTGGTATGCCTTCAGGGGAACAGCTCCTTTTTTTACCCTTCCCACTTTATGACAGAGGCCGCAGTCCAACAGCCACTGGATTGCCAGTTCAAACTCCTTTGCTCTGGCTCCTTCCCGCAGCACACTGTAGATAAATTTTTTGTTCTCCTTTGCCAGCTGAGATGGGATTCCATCCCACACCATCTGGATTCGTGGGACAGTTTCCTTGGGCGCATGTTTGGAAAAGTCCTGTCCATAGTCGTAAATCAATCTCTGCTGTATCCGGCGGACATTTTTCAGGTTTCCGTCTTTTGTATAAGCGTTTACGGCAGCCGGCATTCCGCCTACATAATAATAGTCTTTCAGCAGTTCAATAAACCGGTCCTTGAAAGCCGTAACCATCTCAAAATCACATTCTCTCAAAATTTCATATAACGCTTCATTGCCTGTGGCGCACAGAAACTCCGTAAAGGATATGGGATGGAGTTCCATGCTGTCCACCTTCCCCACCGGAAAAGATGTCCCTTCATGCATGGCGATTCCGAGCAAAGAACCTGCGGCCAAAATATAATAAGCGCAGCGCTCATCCTCCGCGAAATATTTAAGAGACTGGAGGGCCGACGGTACCTCCTGAACTTCATCCAGGATAATCAGTGTATTTTCCGGCTCTATTTCCACGCCGCTTTCAATTGCCAATCCACGCAGAATCCGGTCGATCCGAAAATCTCCCGAGAATAACTGATTCATCCGTTGGTTGCGGTCAAAGTTGATATAGGCGCATTTTTTGAAACGCGTCCGTCCGAACTCTTTCATCAGCCAGGTTTTTCCTACCTGACGCGCTCCCCTGATAATCATAGGAAGCCGGTTTTCATCTTCTTTCCACTCGTCCAGCTGTTCCATTGCAAAACGCTTCATACCGTTCACCTGACTTTCATTTTCTATTGCTTTGTATTATGATTGTATTTCCTTCAACACAAAAAGTCAACCGAGATTATGTGACTTTATACATTTTCTCGGTTGACTTTTTGTATTTAAGAATGCTGTAAGGATAATTTCCTATGCAAAGGGATTCTCCGTAGGATACCGTACTCCTGCCGGCTGATTGTACCCAATCTCCTCCGCATCTACTCCGATGAATTTGAATACCTCATAAAGAGCCTTCCCGAAATGGCCGAAGGCCACGGCTCCGTGATGGGGGAAGTTCTTCTCCACCAGCACATGGCGGTAAAAGCGCCCCATCTGGGGGATGGCGAAAATGCCGATGGAGCCAAAGGAGCGGGTGGCCACAGGCAGTACCTCGCCCTGAGCGATGTAGGCCCGGAGCCTGCAGTCCGCCGTGCTCTGAAGGCGGTAAAATGTAATATTTCCCGGCAAAATATCCCCTTCCAGGGTCCCCTGGGTCACCTCTTCCGGCAGGGAGCGGGCCATAATCAGCTGGTAGCGCATCTGGCAAAAGGACAGCTTTCCGGAGGTCGTATTGCCGCAGTGGAATCCCATGAACGTCTCATCCTGGCGGTAGGGGTATTTTCCCGCAATGTCCTCCTGATACAGCTCCATCGGCACCGTGTTGTTGATATCCAGAAGGGTCACCGCATCCTGGCTGACGCAGGTTCCGATGAACTCGCTTAACGCCCCGTAGATATCCACCTCGCAGGATACGGGGATTCCCCTGCCGGTCAGCCGGCTGTTCACATAGCAGGGCACAAAGCCGAACTGGGTCTGAAAAGCGGGCCAGCATTTTCCGGCAATGGCCACATACCGGCGGCTGCCCTTGTGATCCTCAATCCAGTCCAGCAGAGTCAGCTCGTACTGAGCCAGCTTTGGCAGGATTTCCGGCTTCTGATTGCCCTTCCCAAGCTCCTCCTCCATCTCTTTTACCACCTGGGGAATCCGCTCATCGCCCGCGTGTTTGTTGAACGCTTCAAAAAGGTCCAGCTCCGAGTTTTCCTCAATCTCCACTCCCAGATTGTAGAGCTGTTTGATTGGCGCGTTGCAGGCCAGGAAATTTAAAGGCCTGGGGCCGAAGCTGATAATTTTCAGGTTCCGCAGGCCGATGACCGCCCGTGCGATGGGTAAAAATTCATGGATGCGGTCAGCGCACTCCTGGGCGGTCCCCACGGGATTTTCCGGTATGTAGGCCTTCACTTCCCGCAGCTTTAAATTATAGCTGGCGTTCAGCATACCGCAGTAGGCATCTCCCCTGCCCTGCCTTAAGCAGTCCTTCCCTTCCTCGGCGGCGGCAATAAACATAGCCGGGCCGTCAAAGTACTTGGCAAGCAGCGTTTCCGCAATCTCCGGGCCGAAGTTGCCTAAATACACCACCAGGGCATTGCAGCCGGCCTTCTTCACATCCTCCAGGGCCTGGAGCATGTGGATTTCGCTCTCCACAATGCATACGGGACACTCATAAAGCTCCTCTCCCGCTCCGTATTTTGCCCGGTAGGCCTCCACTACCGCCTTCCTGCGGTCCGTGGACAGGCTTTCCGGAAAACAGTCCCGGCTCACCGCTACGATTCCAACTTTTACTTCTGGCATATTCATCATAAATTTGTTCCTCCTGCTTTTTTGTATATCCCGAACATTTTTGCATATCCTAGACATTTCTGTATATCCTGAACATTTTTTGTGTATCCTGAGCAGTTACATACCCTGCAAGGTCAGATTTTCCCCTTTCAGTCCCAGCCAGGTTCCCTCCGGCAGACCGCCCTCCGGATGACCCAGCAGCCATTTGTTTTTGGCCGCCAGGAGGCGCTCCTCGCCGTCCCGGATGACCGGCATTTCCTCCAGCTCCTCATTGGTCCCCCTGGGAAGGACCACCACGCAGCGAAATCCCTCCTCGGAGGTCTGGCAGGGCGCATAGTGAAGGGTGTCCGCGTAAATCTCTGCCGTCACCCCTTTTGGCAGGAAAAATGCTTTCACGGTCCCGGTATCCAGGGTGAAATCTTCCGCCATATCCTGGCGGCGCCCCAGAAGCAGAATCAGGTCCGTGGCCGCTACATTAATCTCCGAATCCCTGTGATATTCCTGTGCGTTCAGGCTCCGGTTGTGTCCATTGCAAAACCCCATCTGGACAGGCATTCCGCCGTAAATTCCCTGTGACATCTGAGAAAAAACAGGAAGTTCTTCCAGTTCCTTTACAGAAGGGAGATAAAGCACGTCCTCCGGAAGGGGAGTCGTCTCCATGGCCTTCAGCAGCTCCTTCACCTCATAATTTCTGATTATCCGCCCGTACTGGCTGAATTCCGGGTCTGATACCTGATAAATCTTCAATTTTTATACTCCTTTCCCTGACGGCTAAAGCCCACTCCCGGCCTACAGCTCGGCCAGCTCCTTATAGTTTTCCTTCAGGCTGGTATACAGTTTCTGATACAGCTTGTGATAGCGTTTGTAAACCTCCATCTCCTCCTGTACGGGTTCGATCCGGCTGTCTTCCGCCAGAATCCGGCCGCAGGCGCTCTCCACGCTCTCGTAGAGCCCGCTGCCGACTCCCGCCAGGATGGCCGCTCCCAAAGCAGGACCTTCGGACTGCTTTAAAGTCTCCACCGGGCAGCCGTAGAGGTCCGAGAGCATCTGCCTCCATAATGGGCTTCTCGCGCCGCCTCCGCAGGCCATCATATGGGAAACGGAAATTCCCATCTCCTTCAGGATTTCATTGCAGTCACAGAGGGAGTAGGAAACGCCTTCCATCACGGCCCTGAGCATATGAGCCCTGGTGTGGATGGCGGACAGGCCGAAAAACACGCCCCGGCAGTCCGGGTCCAGGTGGGGCGTCCGCTCTCCCATCAGATAGGGCAGGTAAATCAGCCGGTCGCTCCCGGCAGGGACCGAGGCCGCATCTTCATTGATGCGCTGATATACGTCCAGGCCACCCCTGGCCGCTTCCTCCAGATAATCCTGACAGAACTGGTTCCGGAACCACTGGAGGGACAGCCCCGCCGCCTGAGTGACCCCCATAACGTGCCAGGCTCCCGGCACCGCACAGCAGCAGGTGTGGACTCTGCCGGCAGGGTCCAGGCGCATGCGGCTGCTGTGGGCGAATACCACGCCGGAGGTGCCGATGGTGGTAAATGCCATTCCATCCCGAATCACTCCGGTCCCCACCGCGGCAGCGGCGTTGTCCCCGGCTCCCCCTACTACCACCGTATCTGTGGACAGCCCCGTGGCAGCGGCAATTTCCGGCAGGATTTTCCCTGTAACCTCACAGGATTCATAGACCCGTCCCAGGAGATTTTCGTCAATCTCCAGGGCATTTAATACCTCCCGCGACCAGCTGCGGCCAGGCACGTCCAAAAGCTGCATGCCGCTTGCATCGGAAACTTCCGTGGCAAACTGGCCGGTCAGCACATAGCGGATGTAGTCTTTTGGCAGGAGAATGTGGCGGCAGCGGGCGTAGTGTTCCGGCTCGTGGTTTTTTACCCACAGAATCTTGGCCGCCGTCCAGCCCGTAAGGGGCGGGTTTGCGGTAATCTCCATCCATTTTTCCCTGGGAAGACGCCTCAGCATCTCCTCCGTCTCCGCTCCGGTCCTCTGGTCGCACCAGATGATGGAGGGGCGGATGACTTCCCCGGCCTCATCCAGCATCACCAGACCGTGCATCTGTCCGGAGAGTCCCACTCCCCTGACCTCATTTCCGGAAATACCCGCCTGGCGGATGACCCTTCCGATTGTATCAATGGCCGCCTCCCGCCAGTCCTGGGGCCTCTGCTCCGCCCAGCCGTTTTCAGGCTGGTACAGGGGATATTCCCTGGAAGCCGAGGCGATGACCGTTCCGTTTTCATCAAACAGGACCGTCTTTGTGGCTGATGTCCCGATATCAATTCCGATTAAATAATTCATGGCTCCTCCTCATTTTGTTCCCATTGTTCCGCACCGGACCAGACCTTAAAATCCTTTATCCGGACCGTTCCCATTTCGCAGAAAAAGCCCAGCAAAGTGCCGGTAAAGGACATGTTCCGGGTAACCTCCGTACAGAGGGCCGCAGCTGCCCCGCGGCCCAGAATGTGCCGCTTCCCTGCCGAATCCACGGCGAAAAAGGAATAATATTCCTGGTCCGAATGGATTTCCAGAGTTACTTCTCCATCCGGGATTTCCACGCTCCTTTGGACCGCCTCCAGGTCGTAAATCTGTTTTCGCAGCTGAAGCTTGAGCCGTCCCTCCCTTCTTGCAAGGCAAAGGTCATAGTGATGCTCCCAGCTGTAAAATGCGGTCAGGCCGCAGCACAGTTCCTCCCCGTAAGGGGGAGCCAGACGCAGAAGGCATTTTGAAAAAAATTCCTTCTGACGCACCGCCATCATGGCCGGAGAACCCATCTCCTCCGAAAGTCGCCGGCCGCAGCCTGTGAGCATGAGTCCGCCGTCCTCCTGAAACCGGTAACAGTCCATGTCCGGATTCCGCAGGAATATGTATTCCGTGCTGAAACCATTGGGGCCGAAATGGGTGTCCGTGGAGACGCATTTTTCCTCCGGACAGACAGTTCCGCAGCCGGGATATCCGCCCGGGAGAGGGCCTTCCATCTCCGTTTTTATCCTTCCCGCCTCCCCCGCCAAAGGCCATCCGTCTTTCCAGACCACTGGCGCCAGGAAGGTTTCCCGTCCCAGATTGTGGAGCATCCGCATGCCCGTCTCATTGGTCAGGGTCCTGACGCCCAGAAGCACCATCCACCAGTTTCCATTCTGGTCTTCGGTCAGGTCCCCGTGACCGGTACACATAATCCGCATATCCTCCATGTCCCTGTGGCTTACGATGGGGTTATAGGGGCAGGAAACGTATGGTCCCAGGAGGTTTTCACTTCTCTGAATGGTCACCATATGGCCGTATTCCGTGCCGCCCTCCGCCAAAAGTAGGTAATAATTTCCCCTTATCCGGTACAGGTGGGGCGCTTCCGGAAATCTCCCCACACATCCCTTTGAAATCAGCCGCTCCGGCCCCAGACATTTTCCCGTATCAAGGTCTATTTCATACAGGTAGATTCCCTTTTCTCCCCTTCTGCTCTCATTGGTGGTAAGGTAGGCCCGCTCCCCCTCAAAATACAGAGAGGGGTCGATTCCTCCGGCCTCCAGCCACACCGGGTCGCTCCAGGGCCCCTCCGGCCTGGAAGCGCTGACCACAAAATTTCCCCTGTGGGAAACATTGGTGGCCGTCACATAAAAGCGTCCCTTCCAGTACCGGATGGACGGGGCGTAAATGCCTCCCGAGGGATGGCAGTCCTTTAACTCCAGCTGCTCCCTTCTGGTCAGGCAGTGGCCGATGCATTTCCACCTTACCAAATCCCGGCTCTCGTAAACGGGAATTCCCGGAAAATATTCAAAGGTGGAGGCCACCAGATAAAAGGTATCCTCCACCCGGCAGATACTGGGGTCCGGGTGAAGTCCTGTAATCACCGGATTCCTGTATTTCTGCAAAGCTGTCATATCATTCTTCCTCTGCTTCCTGAGCGGCATAATCGGAAATCTCATACCGCACGCCGTCAATCTTAACGGTTCCGTCTTTTCTCACCTTGCCGGAAGCATTGATTGCAACGTCTGTTCCGGCGGCAATGACCGGCTTGGCGTCTTCCTCCAGGTCCCCTCTCCGGAAACTGGATTCCTCATAGACGTCATCCTCCAGGGTGATTAATTCCCAGCCGCTTTCGCTTTCAATCCGCACTCCGTCGGCTCCGTAGATGCAGCCGTCCACCAGCGCATTGGCATATGCCTTTCCGGAGGTGCTGATATAGTAATGGTAGGCTTCCCCGCCGTCCCTTAAGGTCAGTTTTCCATCCTCTTCCATCTGCCCCAGCGTGGATTCATTCTGGCTCAGATAGTAGATTCCGGCAGGCTTTTTCGTGCCGCCTTTGCCGATGTCGCCGAAGTATTCCTCCCATCCGTTCTCCGTAAAGGGGCTTTCATCGATGGCCTGGTTTTCCGTATCAATCAGTCCGGTAATCAGCCTTCCTCTGTTGTCGAAAAAGTAGGTATGCCCGTCAATTTTCTTAAAGGAAAGGCCTCCTTCTCCTTCGCTGTCCCTGCCTCCCTCGTTATACAGGAGCCCGTCGTCCTCATCGCAGTAGAACCAGTGGGGGTCTCCCGTTTCTTCGCTGTCCGGGTCATAGGCAAAGAGCCAGCCGGATGCCCGGATTCCTGTTTCCGTATCATAGTATTTGTTGATTCCGAGGGCCGGGTCCGTGGGAGTGATGCCAGGCTGCCATCCCGTCAGGCGGACGCCGTTTTCGTCAAATATATAGTGTTCATTTTCCAGCTCGGACTCCTCTCCGTAGGTCATTTTTCCGTCCCATCCGAAGTAGAACATCTCATAGCCGTCGTAATCCTCATCGGTTTCCTCCATGAACTCATAGTCCGGCTGGATATACTGCCACATCAGGTGGGCGTAGCCCTGGTTTTCATCTCCCAGGTAATAGGTGTCCACATCCCCGCTGGAATTGGTGATGCTCTGCCAGCCGGTGAGCATGTGTCCGTCATCATCAAAGAAATATTTCTGCCGCTCGCCGCTGGAATTGGGGATATACACGGTTTTTCCTTCCGTGCGCTCCGCCCTGCCGTGACGGCCAAAGTAGTACCAGAGGGTGTGGACATCCTGCTCGCACTCATCGTCCTCATTTGGACGGCTGACCCACTGGTTGGTCACCCTGCAGCCGTTGACATCCACATAGTAAAGGTCGTCGCCGTCCTCAATGATGGTGTCCGTCACCATGTAGCCATCGGAATCCAGATAGAAATAATATCCGTTTTCCGTCCGAATCCAGTCGTCTGTCAGCCGCTCTCCGCTGCGCTCCAGATAATACCACCTGCCGTCCTCCTCCTGCTTCCAGCCCCAGGCTTTTTCTTCCTGGGCGACGGCGTCAGAAGGGCTGGCGGTCTGCGTTCCATCCTCCTGGGCGGCCCAGGCGGTGGAGGGGCTGGCTGCTAATGCCGCCGCCAGCGCTGTGTATAAGAACCAACGTTTTTTCATTCTGCTCTCCCCCCTGCTTCATCGGTTTTCTCATCAGATTCCTGCTTCCTGCCGCTGTCGGAATCGTCTTTTTTTCCTTCTCCTTCGGATTTCTCCTTTTCATCGGAGCCGCCTTTTTCGCCGGACTGGTCCTTTGTGCCAGTCTGGTCATCCGCAGACTCCCCGGAATTACTGCCGGTGTCAGGAGCGGAAGCGGTATCCTGGGAACCGGTATCCTTGCTGTCGGTGTCCTCGTCATCGGCGTCGTCGGCGTCCTCAGTGTCGGTGTCCTCATAGCCGGTGTCATCGGAATCTTCTTTTTCTGTTTCCTGGGCGTCATCGGTCTCGGTGTCGGTATCCTGAGAGGTTTCGCCTTCCTGAACGTCGTCGCTCTCGGTGTCGTCCTCCTCAGAGGTTTCGTTCTCCTGAGCGTCCTGGCTGCCGGTTTCGGAATCGGGTTCCTGTGAATCGTCTTTGGAGATTTCCTCGTCTTTCTCGCCTTCCTCATCGGCCTCGCCGGTGTCTTCTGTTTCGTCGGATGAAGTTACATCATCTTCGGGGTCGGAATCTTGGTTGTCGTCCTGCTCCTGCTTCTGATTTTCGTCTTCGGTCGGCGGGAACTGGTCTTCCGGTTTTGAGGCTTCGGGGATATCCGGTGTGGAATCTGCCTCTGTTTCCTCCTTAACAGGCTCAATCGGCTCCTGAAGCGTATCACTCTGCAGGGCGTTGCTGTTGGTGGCGGTGGGGATTTCTTCTTCCATAAGTTCATTCATCAATGAAAGCTGTTCCACCGGCTGTTGCTGTGTTTCCTGTGATTCTACAATCACGAGTTTTGTCACATACACAGAACCAGACTCCAGATAATAAGCCACTATATCCAGTTGCTGAAGCTCATCCAGGTTTTCATATCCACAGAATACATAGTTCCCTTCTTCATCGCTTGCAAGTTCACTATTACTGTAGCCAACCGTATTATTCCAGTCATTGTTCAGAATAATGGCTCCATTATAGCTTCCCTGGCCTTCCAGATAGATTTTAACTCCTGCCTCTTCTCCTGACTCCCTATCCGCGTTTTCCAGATATTCCACCAGGCTTTCGGTTGCGCCGGTTGCACTTAATTCTGCCAGCGGTTCTTCCGTCTCTCCCGTTTCCTCAACTAACACGAGCTTTGTCACATACAGCGGCGGGGTTTGCAGATAATAAGCTACTATTTCCACATTCGTAATCTCTTCCGAATACTCGCAGAAAATATAACTTCCGTCCTCATCTTCCTGTAGTAACTCATTATTGTATTCCGGAGCGCTCGCCCAGCTGTTCAGGATAATCCGACCATTATAATTGCCTTCCGCTTCCAGATATACCTTTATTCCTGCTGTCTCTCCCTGCTCGGTTTCCGCAGTAGCAAGATGTTCGCTTAAATCTACCTGAACTTGTGTTTCTGCTATCTCTGCCAGTGCCTCGACTTCTTCCGCAACTGCCACAACATTCAACACCTTCAGCGGCTGGTCCGACCAGTAGCTGGTCAGCGACAGCTGGCTTACGCTGCCTGCGTCCTCCAGAGGATACCAGATGTAGGTACCTGCTTCATCCGTCAAAAGGTTCGTCTCGCTGTACCCCATATGCAGGTTCCAGTCTCCATTGGCCATCACAACGCCGCTGAGTCCTGCGCTATTCTCCACATAGATTTTCAGGCCGCTCTCCTGGCCTTCTTCCGCCACAGGTCCTTCCTCAATCGCGGCTTCGGGGAACACTGCCGTTGCCCCGGCCGCAATCTGCATGAGGGGCTGCTCTTCCTCTGTTTCTCCTTCTTCTGCCTCCTGAACGGCGATGGAGGAAATCACCGCGTTTCCGCTAGTCATCTCAACCGTTATCTCAGTTCCCTCCGGGACTCCGTACAGAGTGACCGTGGGATTTTCATTGGAAATGCTCACGCTGACCCGGACTCCGTTTACATCTGTGAAGGAAACCGTACCCTCATAGGTCTCTCCTTCCACAGCCGCCCTGGTTCCCACTGTCATCATCAGTCTGGAACTGGCGTCAATTTCGCTCTCTGTCAGGATTTCATTCAAATCGTATGCCAGGGTTTCCCCGTTTTCCACCGGTATCTCCTCAAACTCCGGCGCAGACCGGGTCACCTCCACACTCACATTGAACATGAAATAGCTTCCGCCCATATACCAGAGGTACACGGCTGCCGTTCCGTCGTCGGGGGTACACTCCCATGAATTGGAGGAACCGCTGCCCCAGGAATCGGAGGTGTTCCAGCTGCCATTCTCCACGGCCTGGAGGGCGTAGCTGTAGCCGCCGTCTGACCGGGGCGTCACGGTAATGCGCACCGTATCTCCAATCTTATATCCGGGGCAAAGCTCCGCAAGGTTCAGCTGCTGGACGCCGGTGGTCTGGTCGTCCTCTGCTGCCGCGGAACGGTCGGCAGTCAGCACATACTCGTAGGTCCGTACTCCATCGGTGGTATCGTCATCCCCTGAGGGGGCGGGATTGGTGGAATTGTTGGGGCGTCTGGAGCCGCCGCCACCTCCGCCGCCTCCGCCTCCGCCGCCTCCGCCGCTGCTTCCCCCGCCGGGAGAAGAAACAAGCCTTGTGCCGTCAGCGGCTACCGAAGTATCTTCCGCGTAAAGCAGGGTGACAGAGCCTTCCTCCACGGACAGCTCGTCCCTGTGGTTTCCGCCCTGGGACTCGTCGGTCCACCAAATCTGTATGCCGATGCGGTCCTGCAGTCTGGTCCGCTCCGCATCGGTAAAAATGTATTCAACCTCGTCATACACGCTGTTAAACTGCCAGTTGGGCGTGTTGTCCCAGCCGTCTATGTACAGGCCGCCTCCGCCGTAGCTGTCCCAGGAGCTGGAGCAGCTAATCCGGAAACGGATGCCCAGGATATCCTGGGGATTGTAGGAGGAAATGGATACCCAGCCGTCGGGGCTCACCTCCGCCTGAACCTGCTTGTAGGTGGGAATATCGTAATTGTGGCGGTTGACCTGACCCGCCGCCAGTTCGGAAGACAGCGTCTGATAATTGGCTCTAATCACCGGGTCGTAGAATTCGCCGCTTACCCGCTCTATAAACTTCATATCGCCCGCGTTGCTGGTATCCCAGAGAACCGGGCACATGCCGTATTCCAGGATAATGCGGGGAACCTCTCTCAGATAGTTCCGGATGCTCTCCGTCTCCTTATCGTCTTCCGTGAGGACTCCGTACTCGCCTATGATGACCGGAATCCCCTGTGTGGTAAACCGTTTTTCCAGCTTGTCCAAATCCGTCCGCACCTGGGCCAGGTCTTCCTCTGTGCCCCAGGTTGTAATCGGCGTTCCCCAGTCGATGTCCCTGGTCGCCACGCAGAACAAAGGCGGGCTGTAGTAGTGAATGGAAAGAATCAGATGGCCTGCCGGGTCCTGTGGCATCTGGTAGCGCCGGTCGCAGGTTCTGGTAATATCCGTATTGTACCCCGCAATCAGCAGATGGCGTGTGGCGTTATTTCCCCCTGTGGCCCGGACCGTATCCACGAATATCTGGTTCATGGAATTGAGGATTTCGTACTGACGGTTCAAATCCAGCTCCTCAAAGGCCACCTCGTTCATGGATTCCAGAATCAGATGGTCGCCGTAGTTTACGAACCGTCCCGCAATCTGCGTCCAGAGCTTCCGATATTTCTCCGTCACCCCTTCGTAGTCCTGTCCGGCATTCCGAATCCAGGAGGTATCGGTGGCACCTCCGTCGTGGTGAACATTCAGAATCACATACATATCCAGGTCCAGACACCAGTCCACTACCTCCTGAATTGCATCCAGGTACACCGGGTCTACATTATTTTCCCCGTCCATCCACTGAGCCCAGCTCACAGGCAGACGGATGGTCTTAAATCCGGCAGCCTTAACCTGGTTAATGAAATGCTGGGTAATAGGTTCATTGCCCCATCCCCTCTGGTACTCCAGCGGGGTTTCGGCCTGGATAAAGGAACCCAGGCTGTCAAAGGTATTTCCAATGTTGTACCCCAGCCCCATATCTTCTACCAGCTCCGGGGAGCTGATGTCGCGCATGGTTCCGTTCCGGCCGTATTCCGCCGCTCTGGCTTCCATGGGAGCCGCCCCCAAAATCAGAGACAGCGTCATGCAGCCCGCCAGAAAGCCGGCTGCAGTCTTTCGCACTGCCTGTTTTAAAAGTGCCCTCATAACTTCTCCTCCTCTATTCCCATATTTATCACAGTCCGGTCATGTCCGCACCGGAATTGCTTTCTCTGTCACGCGGTCAGCTCTGCCCTGCTCCTGATATCGCGGGATGAACTTCCGGCCCGGAGCTCACAGGGAGCAGACAGCTCGTTTTCCCCCAGGGCCATTATCGCCTCCCCCTCCTGGCCTGCTTCCAAATCCAGCTTCACAAAGCCTTTCAGTTCCTGGACCGGCTGGCCCTTCCCGGGTTTTAAGGGTGCCGCGTAAAGCTGGACCGTTTCCTTTCCCCGGATTGCGGAGGTGTTTTTTACCTGACAGCTTATCCGCCAGCCATTTTCCTGCCGCTCCGCCTTAAGAGGCCCGTAGGAAAATGTAGAATAGGACAGACCGTGCCCGAAGCAAAAGCGGGGTTCCTTCCCTGCCGCATCCAGATAACGGTAGCCCACCAGGACTCCCTCCCCGTAGCGGACGGTTTTTCCTCCGGGAAATTCTCCCAGCACATGGGCCGAGCAGTCCAGATAGGTGCGGTAAAAGCTCTCCGGGAGCTTTCCGGAGGGATTCACCCGCCCGAACAGCACCTCCGCCAGGGCAGTTCCGCCCTCCATGCCTGCGTACCAGCCCCATACCAGGCTCTTTGCCCGGTCCGCCCAGGCTTCCATCTCCACCGGGCTGCCCCCAATCAGGACCACGGTCATATCCGGCCTCGCCGAAAGGAGCTCGGAAATCAATCTGTCCTGCCCGAAGGGCAGCTTCATATCCGGCCGGTCATTGCCCTCGCTGTCCTGAAGATGGCTTAATCCTCCGATGAAGATAACCCGGTCATAGGATGGGTCTGCCGCCGCCTTCAGGGCTTCTTCCAGTCTCTTCTCCTGCTCCGGGTCAGCCTGAACAGATTCTGCCGTTCCTGTGGTCCCGCCGCCGTTTTCCAGGCTGGTTTCCTGCCAGTTGCGCTCCCCTGCCTGCTTGGTCTCACCGCCAGCGTATCCCTTCACATAGTCCACCCGGACGTTTCCTCCCAGCAGGGAGCGGATTCCGGCCAGGGGCGTAATCTCGTACAGCGTTTTTACTTCGGCGCTTCCGCCGCCGTTTCCGTGGCGCAGGTCCGCGTTTTCTCCGATGACCAGCACCCGGCTCAAGGTCTCCGGGCGGATGGGAAGTGTATTATCTTCATTTTTCAGAAGTACCACCGACTCCCTGGCGGCTTCCAGGGCCACGCGGCGATGCTCCGGGGTGTTGTAGGTTCCCGCCTTCCGCTTTCCGTCCAGCATATGCAGCCGTTCCATGAGGAGCAGGATATGCCCCACCTTCTCATCAATCACCGATTCCGGGATTTCCCCAGCCAGGACTGCCTCCTTTAAGGGCTCCGCCATAAAATACCGGTCAAAGTCGCTGGTCACCGACATCTCGATATCCAGCTGTGAGAGCGCCGCCTTCCGGGTATCGTGGACGGCCCCCCAGTCGGAAACCACCACGCCGTCGTACCCCCATTCCTTCCGCAGAATCTGGTTTAAAAGGAAGTCGCTCTGGCAGCAGTATTCCCCGTAAAGCCGGTTATAGGCCCCCATCACCGTATAGGCGCCCCCTTCCATGAGGGCGGCCCGGAAGGCAGGCAGATAGAGGGTCCTGAGGACCTCCTCGTCCACCTCCGCCTCCACCTGAAGGCGGTCCGTCTCCTGATTATTCGCCGCAAAATGCTTGGTGCAGGCCGCCACGTCCCATTTCTGAATCCCTTTGATATAGGGGACGGCCATCTGGCCCGTCAGGTAAGGGTCCTCGCTGAAATATTCAAAATTCCGCCCGCACAGGGGACTCCGCTTTAAATTCATGCCCGGAGAGAGGATTACGTCCTTTCCCCGGCCCCTGGCCTCCTCCCCCAGTACGCTGCCTGTCTGTTCAGCCAGTTCCCGGTTCCAGGAAGCTGCCAGAGCGGCGGCACAGGGAAGATATGTCACATAATCATCATTTCTTTCCAGTATCTCCCAACTATCCGGAAGGAACTCCTGGCGCACCCCCATGGTGCCGTCGGAAAATGTCAGGGGCGGGATGCCCAGGCGGCTGATTCCGGCTGTCCGAAAAAGCTGGCTCCCATGAATCATGCCGATTTTTTCATCCAGCGTCATGGAAGCGATTAACTGGCTAAAGTCCGCGACTTTTGTCTGCTCCATCTCTTTCACTTCCTTTCGTTCCTTATCTCAGGGCGGCGTCTGCTTTTACCGTCCTTCGTTCAGGACGGTGTCTGCTTTCCCGCCGTCCTGAACTGTTACGTCCATTATAAAAAAATACTCTGTATTTTGATACCGCAATTATCAGAGTGAAATTACATTGAAATTCCGATTTTCGCTTTATACCAGAAGGCGCTGCGGGCCGGAACGGTTATTGTTCCTTTTTCTGTTTCTGCCTCCCCGCCGGTGGAGTAAAGGGGTTCCAGGAGCTTTCCGTGGAAGGGAACGCTGGCCGGGTGATCGGAGGGGTTTAGTACCGCCAGGATGGTTTCCTCTCCCTTCTGCCTGAGATATGCCAGGGGGTACGCATCTTTCTCCACGTGCAGGAAGGTGATGTCCCCTCTGCTCTGTAAGGCCGGATGGGACTGGCGGATTTGAATCATCTGTTTAATCTGGCTCCTCAGGGAGTGCTCATCCTTCATCTGAGCCGCCGCCGTGGGCCGGTCCGGCTTCTCGTCCAGGGGGATATAGAGCTGGTCCGGGGGAGCCGCGCTGAAGCCTGCGTTCAGGGAATCGTCCCACTGCATGGGAGTCCGGGAGCCGGTCCGGCCATAGCCGCCCTCCACGGATGTAAGCCCCTCCACATACCTCATGCCAATCTCATCCCCGTAATAGATGAAGGGCGCTCCCGGCATGGAGAGGAGAAAGGCGAAGGCGATGACCAGACGGTCTCCCTGAATCCGCCTTGCCAGACGGTCCATATCGTGATTGCCGGATGGGATGCAGATGAGTCCCCTCCCTCCTGACTTCGCCCTGCTTTCTTCGTATTTCTCCACAAACGCCTTCGCGTCCCCCTGTCCCCCGAAGAAGGGGTGCTCGCAGCGGAACAGGTCATTGTAATGGGAGGGGACGAAATGGAGGAGAAAATCCATATGGAAACCGCCGAGGAGGCTTTTATCCGGCTCTCCCCACTCAGAAACCATGACGGCCTCCGGAAATTCCTCGTCCAGGAAACGGCGGATTTTCTGCCACACGCCAATGGTTCCCAGTCCCTCGCGGTCACATTTTACCAGGGAGCCGGCCATATCGGCCCGAAACCCGTCGCAGCCCAGCTTCAGCCAGAAGCGCATGACTTCCATCATTGCCCGGACGGTGGCCTCCGGCCCCTCCCCGTCTGTGGGCTGCTGCCAGGGCTTTGCCGGGTCCGGCTTGTAATATCCGTAATTGAGCGCCGGCTGGTGGGAGAAATAGTTGACGACGCAGCTTCCGTCCCGCTCCGAGATTCCCCGGATGCAGCTTCCCCCCTCCGGTTCCTCCCATATGCTGTCCGTCCACACATAGCGGTCCGTAAAGGCATTTTTCTCTGCCCGGCAGGATTCCTTAAACCAGGGGTGCTCCACCGAGGTATGGCCCGGCACCAGGTCCAGGAGGATGTGCATCCCCCTCCTGTGGACCTCCTCAAAAAGCCGCTTTAAATCTTCGTTGGTGCCGTACCTGGGCGCTGTCCGGAAGTAGTCGGAAATGTCGTAGCCTCCGTCCATAAACGGGGACATGAAACAGGGATTCAGCCAGAGAGCCGTACAGCCCAGCTCCCTGATATAATCAAGCTTTTCCACAATTCCCCCAAAATCCCCGATTCCGTCCCCGTTGCTGTCCTTAAAGGACTGGGGATAAATCTGATAAAATACCGCCTTTTCCAGCCATTCCGGGCATTTGCGCCCCTTTTCATACTCCATGGGTCGTTCCTCCTGTTTTCCGTTTACTGGCTTAAGGCCACCATATCCTTTACGATCTCCGTCAGCATGGCCTCCGCCTCGCTCATGCCGGAGCCCTCCAGGGTGGCCAGCATATTGTCGTAGGCGGCGTCGAATTCCAACTCTTCGCTGATGACGCAGGTGATGAGCCCCGACCAGGCAATCTCGTCCAGCTTGTTGCCGATTTCGTCAAATTCCACCGGCTTCATGCAGGCCCAGACCGGCGAATACTCCGGCACCTCAAACTCCGATGTCTGAGGGAACACGTCTACCAGAAGCTCCACACCCCAGGCCTCGCAGGCCGCCTTCTGCTCCTCGTTGTACTCGGCAATGACCGTTTCCTTGCTGTCCGTGGTGTAGGTGGAACCGGTGGAATCCACCTCGCCGATGCCGTAGGTGGGGAAGGGATAGGAATGGAAGCCTACGCCTGTAATCCTGGAGTAGTCCTGGTTGGTGTTGGCCTCGTCAATCTCCTCCTGGGTGCGGTAGCGGTGCCCTTCCTCGTCTATGAAGTAGTTGACTCCCTCAATCCCCCAGTTTACCAGTACCTGTCCCTCATCGGAGCAGAGGTAGTCCAGGAATTTAATGGCCGCCACCGGGTCCTTGCAGGAGGTTGTAATCCCCACGCCCTGTCCGGTGGGAAGGCCCTGGTACATCAGGGAAGGAGCTTTGGTATTTTCATCCATAGCCAGGGGAAGGCCGGCGTAGGTCTTGTCCAGCTTGCCGTCGGCAATCAGGATTTTTTCTCCGTCGGAATAGTCCCAGTCCGTATCCGTCAGGGCCACCACCCGGCCGGAGGCGATTTTCGCGATATAGTCCTCATAAGTCTGGGTGGCAAATTCCGGGTCCAGGACTCCCTCGTGGTACATCCGGTTCAGCCACCGGTAGTATTCCCGCACCTTATCGGAGCGGAATTTGTACATGGCATTGTAATCCTCGTCAATGAGCCACTGGCCGTTGTCAGGCGCTCCCTCGGCAATATAGCCCGACGGGTTCCCCAGGGTAATCATCCAGTGCCAGTCGGCGGCGGAAAGGCTTAAACCGATGGTCGGCATGCCCTCCTCCGTCGTGGGGTGGGCGGCCATGTAATCCTTAATCATTTTCTCAAACTTTTCCAGGGTGTCCGGAATCTCGTAATTGTTTTCTTTCAGCACCGCCCACTGGATTTGGGCCGTACCGGAGTTTTCCAGGAAAGTTCCGCCCACCGCGTAGGAGGACAGCTGATAGATGGACGGGTCCTCCTCGGAATAGCGCAGCTTCTCAAATTCATCCCCGTACATTTTCTTGATGTTGGGGCCGTATTCTTCAATGAGGTCCGTCATGTCAATCAGGGCCCCCGCGTCAATCAGGCTGTTGGCGTCCCCCTTGGCGTAAATCATATCCGGGTAATCCTGGGCCGCAATCATCAGCGCCACCGTCTGGTCGTCCGCGGCTACTGGGTACTCTGTTTTCAGCCTGACCCCGGTCTTCTCCGTCAGGACCTCTGCCACCGGGTCCGTCCATGGGTCGTCCTGGCCGTCTGCGTTGTAAAAGGTCAGCTCCACAACGCCGTCCTCCGATACGGACGCTTCTTGTTGGCAGCCGCTTAACAATCCGGCTGCTGTCAGAGTCATCAAAAAAGCGCCCCACATTTTTCTTATCTTCATATTCCCTCTCCCCTTCCTGTCTTGCTGCTTTCCGAACCTGTTCCTTTCATCAGTCTTTCACCGCTCCCAGGGTCATGCCGCCTACGAAATATTTCTGAAGGAACGGATACACAACGAGAATCGGCACGGTGGCAATAATGGTAATGGCCATGCGGACCGACAGGGGAGAAACGGTATTTCTCGCGGAGTCCGCCGCATGGGGGTCCACCCGGATGGTGGCCTGCTGCATGATTTCATACAGTACATACTGCAGGGTCGGATAATCCCTGGCATACAGATAGGTGTCCATGAAGGAGTTCCACTGACCTACCGCGATAAACAGCGCCACCGTGGCGATGGCCGGCTTGCACAGGGGCAGGATAATCCGCGCCCATATGATAAAGTCGTTTGCCCCGTCGATTTTGGCCGCCTCCTGGAGCGCCATGGGGAGGCCCTCAATAAAGGAGCGCATCAAAATCACATTGTAGACCCAAATCAGGCCCGGAAGGATGTACACCATAAAGTTGTTTCCCAGGTGGAGCGTCCTGACTAGCAGCAGATACTCCGGAATCATGCCGCCGCTTACATACATGGTCACAACGAACAGGATGGTAAACGGCTTATTGAAGTAAAAATCCTTCCGGCTCAGCACATAGGCAATCATGGCCGTGCAGATCACGCCGATTCCCGTTCCCAGGAGAGTCCTTGCCACGGACATGATAAAGGGCACAATCAGGTCATTTTCCGTAAATACATAGATGTAGTTTGCCAGCGTCCATTTTCTCGGGATGATAAAGTTTACATTCCGCATGGTGTCCATGGGGTCATTCAGGGAGATTGCCAGCACATTCAGGAATGGATAGACCGTAATAAATATAATCCCGATAAAAACGACCACCAGGACATAGTCCATCAGCTTGTCCCCCGGCCATCTCCGTTTCATCTTTTTTCCCTCTGCCATTTTCAACGCCCCCTTAAATCAATTTGCTCTCGCCGAGCCATCCGGCAACCTTGTTTGCCACGAACAATAAGATAATCCCCACCACGGACTGGAACATGCCGATGGCAGTACCAAGGCCGTAGTTATTGCTTCCGATGCCGCGGATATAGGCGAACCAGGAAAGCACCATGGCGTGGTCCTGGACAACGCCGTTGCTTAAGAGCATCTGCCGCTCCATTCCCACATTCAGGGCGCTGCCTACGCTCATGATCAGGAGCACTACCACGGTAGGCTTGATGCTTGGCAGGGTAATGTTCCAGATTCTCTGTAAACGGTTTGCCCCGTCCACCTTGGCGGCCTCGTAAAGCCCCTGGTCGATTCCGGCCATGGCCGACAGGTACACGATGGCGTTCCAGCCCATTTCCTTCCAGACGTCAATCAGGCAGACCACCCACCAGAACAGGGTGGAGTTGGTGGACATCAGATGGAGGTTTTTGTTCAGCAGCGTGTCAAAGGCCCCGCCGTCGTTGAGCAGCATCTTCGCGATGCTGGCGATAATCACCCAGGATACGAAGTGAGGCAGGTAGGAAACGGTCTGGGTGAATTTTTTCAGCCGGTTGAAGCAGATTTCATTTAACATCAGGGCAAAGAGAATCGAGGATATGGTACCCAGGGCAATCCCCAGGATGCTGATGCCGATGGTGTTAATCATGGTCTGGGGGAACAGGCGGTCCGTAAAGGCGTCAATGAAGTTCCGGAAGCCCACAAACTCCCGCTCCCACACCGGCAGGGCAAAGGATTTCGGTCTCACCTCCTGAAATGCCATGGTCCAGCCCCACAGCGGTATGTACTTGAAAATGATGAGCCACACCACAAATGGCAGGGACATCATCAGCAGATACCGCTGTTTCCACATCAGTTTCATGGAAAAACGCTGTTTTCCGGTTTTGGTCTTGTCCTTCATGACTTTGACCCCCCTTTTGATAGATTTTCGCGGCAGCCCCAGCGGGACTCTGCCCGGACTGCCGCATTTTTTATAAGAAAAGCACTGTTCCGGCGCCTTGCTTATCCATTCTTCTCCCCGGCGCAAATCCGGACGCCCTGTTCATCCGCCTCAAACTCCAGCACCGTATCCCGGCCTTCCGCCCGGACTTTTCCGACGGTTATCTGCTCCAGCCGGCGGTTGACGAAGCGGACCCTTACCAGGCCTCTCCCCTTTACCTGAAGGCGGATACCGCCGTCTTCACAGCAGGCCTCTGCCTCCAGAACAGCCCTTCCATTCTGCTCCACCTTCGCCTCTGCCCTGCCGGAGAGCTCATAGATCCGAAGTTCCACATTTCCCTCAAAGCCGTAGTCCGCGTTTTCAAAGGAAATCCCCATCGGCAGGATGGTATTTTCCCGCACCCAGAGGGGCATGGAACAATAGTCATGGCGTTCTTTGCGCCATCCTCCCTCCGCCGTCTCTCCGGTCAGCAGATTGGTCCAGCGGCCCCTTGGCAGATAGTACTCCGCCTGGCCTTTCTCATTGAAAATCGGGGCCGCCAGAAGGCTGTCCCCCAGCATATACTGCCGGTCCAGGTAGGCGCAGGCCAGGTCGTCCTCAAACTCTATGGCCATGCTGCGCAGCATCGGGACTCCCGTCCTGGAGGTAAAGGCGGCGCTGGTGTACAGGTAAGGCATGAGCGAAAGCTTCAGCCGGGTAAAGAAGCGGACCACATCCACCGCCTCCTCGTCGTAAAGCCAGGGCACCCGGTAGGAGGTGCTGCCGTGAAGCCGGCTGTGGGTGGAAAGAAGGCCAAAGGCCGCCCAGCGCTTATACACGTCCGCCGTGGATTTGCTCTCAAATCCTCCGATGTCATGGCTCCAGAAGCCAAAGCCGCTGCTGGTCAGGGACAGCCCGCCCCGCAGGCTTTCCGCCATGGAGGGGTAAGTGGGCCAGCAGTCGCCGCCCCAGTGGACCGGGAATTTCTGTCCCCCCGCTGTGGCGGAGCGGGCAAAAAGCACCGCTTCTCCATGGCCCCGTTTTTTCTCCAGGACCTGGTACACCGCCTCGTTGTAGAGATAGGTGTAGTAATTGTGCATTTTTTCCTGGTCCGCCCCGTTGTGATACACCACATCCACCGGAATCCGCTCGCCGAAATCCGTTTTAAAGCAGTCCACTCCCATATCCACGAGGGTTTCCAGCTTCTCCTGATACCACCGCACCGCCTCCGGGTTGGTAAAGTCCACAATCGCCATTCCCGGCTGCCACATATCCCACTGCCATACGCTGCCGTCGGGCCGCTTCAGGAAATATCCGCCCCGAAGGCCCTCCTCAAAGCTCTCCGCCTCCTGGCCGATGTAGGGGTTAATCCAGACGCAGATTTTAATTCCCCTTGCCTTAATCCGGGCCAGCATCCCCTCCGGGTCCGGAAATACCCGGTGGTCCCAGAGAAAGTCCGTCCAGTGGAATTCCCGCATCCAGCAGCAGTCAAAATGAAATACGCTTAAAGGGATTCCCCGCTTTTCCATGCCGTCGATAAAATGCATCACCGTCTCTTCATCGTAATCCGTAGTGAAGGAGGTGGACAGCCAAAGGCCGAAGGTCCACTGGGGCGGCAGCGCCGGTTTTCCCGTCAGGTCCGTGTACCGGATGAGGGCGTCCTTCATGGTGGGGCCGCCGATGAAAAAGTAGTCCAGCTCCTCCCCCTTCACGCTGAAGGCGATTTTTGACACCTGCTCCGTGGCAATCTCAAACTCCACCCGCTCCGGATGGTTCACAAAAAGACCATATCCCTGGCTGGACAGATAGAAGGGGATATTCTTATAGGACTGTTCCGTGCCGGTTCCCCCGTCCTCGTTCCAGATTTCCACGGACTGCCCGTTTTTCACAAAGGGGGTGAAACGCTCCCCCAGTCCGTAAATCCGCTCTCCTACCCCCAGGCCCAGCTGCTGGCACATGTGGGCCCTGCCTCCCTTGTCGTAGGCAAAGCCTTTCCAGTCCTCCTTGATATATGCCAGGTCCCTTGGACCGCCTGAGGTCAGGCTCTCTCCCTCCCACAGCCAGTTCATGGAGCCGTCCTCTCTGCCGATTTCCAGCCTCAGTCGTCCGTTTGTCACGGAAACGGTCTTGTCCGTTTCCAAAACGTCCATGGGCCCCGTGCCCGGAAGGTTCAGCTGAAACTGAGGATCCTTTTTGATCCCTCCCCTGTGATGGACCACCTGGACCCGGATTACCTCCTTCGCCGGACAGGTAACGCGCAGCGTCAGGTTAATCCCCCCGATGGTATCTCCCTTGGTGCGGATTTTCGCCGTAGGCATGCACAGCCTCAGTTCCTCTTCCTCCCTGTGGATTTCATATATTTCCTGAGGGGAAAAACATCCGTATCCCTCTTTGTATAGCCAGCATCCGTTGTGAAATTTCATTGCGCGGATTCCTCCTCTTTGTTGATTTCTGAGATTCAGGACGACTGTTTTTGTCTCCGCTTTCCCGCCGTCCTGAACTGTTGTATACCATTATAAAAAGAAAAAGCAGATAATAATACCTGCTTTTTTGGAGTGAAATTGCATTGAATTTTCGAACTTGCTGAGGGTGATGTTTTCTATTTTGCCCGGGTTTTATCCGGATTTTTCCGGAATGTGATGCGTTCCATCTGTTCCAGTATCTGTTTTTTGATGTTTTCCTGCAAATATGCGGAATTCAGTTCTTTCTTTGAATACCTTAAATAAGTATCCTGGGATTTTTCGATTAAAAGCGCTGTAAAAAACCTCTCCCAACTGAAATATTTACGGCTCTCAATATAATCGGATGGCTCTTCTAAAATACGTGCAATTTCTTTTTCTTTAAAAATCCCGGAGGTCAGAAGAAGCCACTCAAAGGATTCCGGAAGATATAGTGTTATATTTGCACTGCTCTTAATCAGCTGAAGCACCCTGTCGATTTCCGAACCAAAAGCTGCTCCATCTGCAATCACGAGCATTTTCTTTCCCTTGTTCTTTTTCAAATGACGAAAGATATTTGATTTTCCACTTGCAGAACTGCAGGGAAGGTGAGAATCGCTGCATACCGCCTTGAAAAACTGATACCCTGCGTTGCTGTCTTCCGTAAGAACCATCTCCGGTCTAATCGTACCTTTTATCTCCTCGGAACTATAAATCCGATAAAACTCATGATAACACTGTTTCAGTGTTCCATATCTGCCGGAAAGACGAATCCCATAAATTTCCTCTACGCTATATGGCAGAGAAGGAAGGCCTTCTCTTGAAACAATCACATAATAGTTATCCGTCTGCTGGATGACTCTGGAGAAATCATCTGATTGGATGAACTCATTTCCTTCGTCAATAAATACGATGCTGTCCCTTATGCCTAACAACTGCTCCTTCCACAGCGCTCCGGACAAAGCATAACAGGCTTTGTCGCATATCAATGTTATCGGGCTTGTGGACGGATGGTCCGCATATTCCTGTACCATATCAACCAAGGTTGTTTTTCCGGTAGCGCTGTCGCCCCGGATAATTGTGATATTTCTCCTGAGTTCGAAATCAAATCTCAGTCTCTTTGTATAAATGCTTACCCTATGCTTTCCTTTCATTTTCGTTTTCACCACCTATACAAATTCTCCGGCAATCGGAACCAACTCTTTCATTGAATGGACAATCTGATTCGTATTCAGAATCCGGATTGTAAAAGGGTCCGGTCCAAAGTCCATCAGATGACGGAGGTTCACTGTCCTGTCCTCCTGCTGTGCAATCTTCAGCAGCCATTTTGCACAGTTATCGCCGCAGGTAGAGACGTTAAAAATCTTCTCTGTGTCGAACTTTACCAGAATCAATGTTTTTACGCCTCCGGACAGGCCAAGAGGCGGTATCTTTCCCAGTACCGGGCTGTCGATTACCCCGCTGTCCAGGACCGTTGAGCGGTCCACATCCAGTATCATCTCCTTCACAAAGGAATCTACAATCCAGCTGTCCTCATAATCATACTTAAAATAAGCAGCCGTGTTATACACTGCTTCTGGCATATTTCCGTAAAATATATTCAGCATAAAAACCTCCCTGCCTTTTGCGGCGAACACTCCGTGTATTATGGTGTCAAAACACCTTTTGACGCCTTCATTGATAGTATAGCGGAAATATGAGGAAATTCCTACAAAAAATTCAAAGTTGCATTTCCTTTCTTAATGGGATGAAAATACTCTACGGTAAAAGCGGCAGTCCGCCGTATAGTTGTTCCTACACGGCGGACTGTCATTGAATCTTATTTTGAAAAAACTTGCGGGCCCTTCCCCGCCGCCCAGGCACTGGGCATCCAGGGCCGCTCAGCCGCTACGCTGTCATTGTATTCCTTCAGCTTTCTCAGCTGCTCCACAACATGGGGCATATCCATGCGGCTTACCAGCTGGTCAATCAGCTTTTCACCCTCTTCTGCCAGGGACGCCCTGGTCTTCTCATCGGGGATGGCTGTGGTGGACATGTGGTCCCTGGGGTCCGCGAAGCAGTAGCCCGCCGCGCCGCTCTGATAGGCCAGGCCGAACAGGTCGTCAAAGGGTGCGCAGGTCTGGGGCCGGCTGTGCTCGAAACTGGTTGTAAGAGGCACATCCTCCAGCCGTCCCAGAATCTTGTATGCCCCCACCGTAATAGCGTGGAAGCTGTCCATGCTCCGAAACAAATCCCTGGCGCTCTTTGTCATCTGCATCGTCAAATCCATGTACAGGATGGGGACGCCGGTCTCATCGAAGAAATCCCTCACCATAGGGCTGCAGGTCATGTGGGCCGGGCCGTGGAAGCTGATGTAAATCTGCCGCTTAAAGCCCTGGCGCAGCAGGCTGTGGGCGATAGCGGACAGATAGTCGATTCCCTGGCGGATGCTCACCTGCACCGTCCCCCGCCCGGATGCGGTGGCTCCGGCGTAAAAGTAAGGCAGGCCGCTTAATACCAGTCCGTCGCAGGCCTGGGCCATTTTCAGGGCATAGGCCTCGCTGATGACCGTCTCGCTGTCCAGGGGAAAGCCTCCGTGCATCTCCACGGTGCCTACGGGGACAATGATGATGTCATTTTCCTTCAGATAATCCTCCACCTCGCTGTTTAACAGCTTCGGAAGAAAACGTGTACGCATTTCCATAAAACAAATTCTCCTTTCTTGCTGAGATTACTGAGCGGCCCTGCGGGCAGCCATCTGCTCCCGGATTTGGGGCGTAATATTCCAGATGAATTTGAACGCGGCCCAGGAACCCATCACGAACAGGGCGGGAATCAGGACGCAAAGGGCTTTAATCCCTGTCACTGTCCCGGCGGTCTGGACCGCCGCGCCGGCCTCGTAGCCAATCCATCCCAGAGCCAGGACAGCCGCGGAATTTCCTACGGTCTGACCAAAGCGTCGGGCCAGGTTGAAGGTCCCGTAAATGGTGCCCTCGGTGCGCTTTCCGGTCACCATCTCATTGTAATCCGTTACCGTAGCCACCAGTCCCCACTGCATGTAGATGGAAACGCTGGTAAAGCTGGATGCGATGGTGCTCCAGACCATATAGGTTACCGCGGTGATTTCCGCGGTCATCATGAAGGCGAAGAGGCCCACATAGGAGGCGGCGGCACACAGAAGGCAAATCCGCACCATTTTCTCCAGGCCGATGCGCTTGCTGACCACCGGGCAGAGGGCCAGGGCCACAACGCCCAGCACCATGGAGAAGGAACTCTGAATGGACATCATGCCGATATCCCCCAGTACGTCTCCGTACATATAGCTTCCCAGGGTCTGGCCCACATACTGCCGGGTGCAGATGCAGATTCCGTGGATAATCAGCGCCACATAGGCCCTGTTCTTGCGGAAATTGACGAAAATGTCGCTGACCTTCACCCCGTCTCCGGAGGAGACAGCTTCCGTGGCCGCCGCGTTCCTCTCCTCAGTCCAGAAGTAGTGGAGCAGACAGCAGACAAAGCCGATGAGGGCGCAGATGGCGGCTCCCGCTCCGAAGGCAAAGGAGGTATCGCCGTATACTGCCAGCAGCTGAGGCAGGATTATCATGGGAAGCACATTTCCCACAAGAGAGCCGAAGCCTCTGGCGCTGGAGAGGGTGGAGCGCTCCGCGTCGTTGTTCGCCATGGCTCCTAAGAGGGAGCCCATGGGGATATTGAACATGGTGTAGCAGCCCTCGTAGAGAATCTTGCAGAAGAACAGCACCACCAGCATAGCAAAGCCGTCAAACAGGGTAGGCAGGGTCCAGAAGGCGATAAAGGTCACGCAGAGCAGCGGCGCAATCCGTATCAGCCAGGGCCTGAACTTCCCTTTGGGATTCCTGCTTTTGGCGTACATCCGGTCCATCAGGATTCCCATTAAGGGGTCGTTGACCGCGTCCCAGATGTTCCAGATCAACAGCAGGGCCGCCAGAATCCGGGTATCCACCTGCAGGATATTGGTGTAGTAACGTGTCACCATGGAGCCCATCAGCGCGAAGGTCATGCAGCCTCCAAGGTCGCCCATGGCATAGCCGATTTTATGCTTCAGCGTCAGTCCGCTTTTGCCGGAAACATTTTTTGTTGCCATATAAATCCTCCTCCGATTTTTGATACCTAGATTGTATTCTTCTGTTCCTGCAAAGTAAATTGCAATTTCAACATCAAATATTGCAAATCCGGCATTTATATGGTACACTATGTTTAAAATACACAAATTAATGGGGGCATTTTTGTGAAAATAAGCCAATTGCGCAGTCTTGCTCAGTCCGACCGCCATGCCATGCTTTCCGAAATCCGCAAGAACATCAACCAGGCGCTGGCAGACGAGGGCTATGATTTAACCCTGATTTATCAGGAAATTGAGATGGACTCCCTTTTCGTGGACAGCCACGACGACCTCAGTCTCCCCGGGGATGTGGTCCAGCTCCACAGCCATAGCTTTTACGAACTGCTCTACTGCCGCAGCAGCGGTTCCGAGTATCTTCTGGGGCCCAAACGTTACCGGGTGCGCAAGGGGGATGTCATCTACATCCCTCCGGGAATCAGCCACCGGCCGCTGTTTCTGGAGCACCTGGCCGAGCCTTATACCAGGTACGTCATCTGGCTGAGTCCGGAGTACGCCTCCCACCTGATGGACTCCTTCCCCGGTCAACAGCTTCTGCCGGATACGCCTTTCCTCCTGTCCACCATGGGGACGGCCTGGGAAGAGCTGGGAGCCCGTTTCCGTGCCGGGGTCCAGGAGGCTCAAAGGGGAGAAGAGGGCTGGCAGGCGGCCCTGTGCGCCGGCACCCTGCAAATACTGGTCCATCTGATGCGGGCCCGGAAAAATGAGGTCGCTTTAAGTCCGCCGGAGGAGAAGATGGAACTTCTGGACGAGCTGCTCCTTTATATTGAAAAGCATATGAGTGAAAAGATTACCCTGGCGGACACGGCCCACCGCTTCTTAGTCAGCGAGAGCAGCATAAGCCAGCTGTTTAGAAAACGCCTGAAGGTAAGCTTCTACCGCTTCGTCACCCAGCGGCGGCTGATTTCCGCCAAAACCCTGATTCTGGAAGGCGTTCTGGCGGAGCAGGCCGGCGCCCAGGTGGGGTTCGGGGACTATTCCACATTTTTCAGGGCCTTTAAGCGGGAGTACGGCCTGTCTCCCACGGAATACCGGAAATTGATGGAGGAGCCGCTTCCGGACGCTCAAATCCTGCCGGATGCTTGATTTTCCCCGGACAAGCCGGTAAAATAGGGGTAAACGTTTCAAAGGGGGGACACCGTATGAAACTGAGCCGGTTTTATCTGCGCTTTTTTACCAGACACAGCACCAGACGCCAGCTGGTTACTCTTTTTATCTGCGCCGTGCTGATTCCATTCGCCCTCATCGGCGGAGGCCTCTGCCTGCTGTTTTACCATGAGATGGAAGGGAGCTACGAGCAGCTTACCCGCTCCAAGGCCCTCCAGGTCCGCACCACCTCCATTACCACCTCCATCTATATGTACTCGGTCTACGAGTCCGTAGCGGAAAATGACGATTTGCAGACCCTGCTCTGCTCTGAGGAGCGCACCCCCCAGATTGACCAGCTCCTCTACGAGCAGAACATCTTTTTTGAGCGCCTTCTCCAGAACACGGCTTCCCTGTCCCAGCTGACCCTCTATGTTCCCCAGGAGCTCTTCCGCAATCTTCCAAGTTCCTCCTACCTTTCCCCCGTTACGGAGGAAATTGCAGAGACAGACTGGTATGAAAAGGCCTCGTCCCAGGCCTCGGGCTTCTACGCCAGCCTTCCCCGCCTGGGCCAGCAGCAGATTCCCTACTGGGAGCTCCACTATATCTGCCGCATCCCCATCCCAAGGCGTCAGACCTTCGGCGTCCTGGTCATGAGCCTGTCCAATAACTATCTGAGCAGCCTGATTTCCGGCGATGGCTACGAAATCAGCATATCCGTCAACGATGAGCCTGTTTTTTATTCAACGGACCGCATGGGCGCAGGGGCCCCCTTCCCCACGGAGCTTTCCCCGGACCAGGAAAACGGCGCCTGCCAGGTGATGGACGTAAACGGCAGTCCCCGGCTGGCCTGCCTTCAGACGGTTACCCCCTACCTGACCCACGACCAGTTCCACATCCTCACCTCCGACCCCTCCGCTCTGGGGGAGCTTCACCGGATGGCGGTGATGCTGGGCGTCATCATGGTCCTCTCCCTGGGGATTCCGGCCATCATCATTTGGCTCTACTCCGGGTATTTCAGCGCCCGCATCAACACCCTGCGGCTGGCCATGTACAAGGTCAGCAACAACGATTACGAGATTGTCAATTCCATCCAGGGGGACGACGAGCTAACCGCCGCCTTCCACGATTTGAAGGTCATGGTGGAAAATCTCAAAAGCGCCCAGGCCCAGATTTACCAGGCCCGGCTCCAGGAGGAGATGCTCTTGAACCAGCAGCAGCAGATGGAGATGAAGCTCCTGGCCAGCCAGATTAACCCTCATTTTCTCTACAATACCCTGGAAACCATCCGCATGAAGGCATTTTCCCAGGGAAACAGGGACGTGGCCAATGCCATCAAGCTGTTGGGGAAGTCCATGCGCTACGTGCTGAGCAACACGAAGACCGCCGCCACCACCCTGGACAAAGAGCTGGACTACATTGACACCTACCTGGCCATCCAGAAAATCCGCTTCGGCTCCCGCATCGACTACTCCATCCGGGTTTCCCCGAAGCTGGAGCCGGAACATTACCGGATTCTGCCCCTGCTCATCCAGCCGGTGGTGGAGAATGCCATCTCCCACGGTATCGAGGACACCGGGGAGGACGGAAACCTGATTCTCCATCTGGACCCGTCCCCGGACATGGTCCGGCTGATTATCAAGGTCTTTGACAACGGCTGCGGCATGAGTCCTGAGCAGGAGACAAAGGTCAACGAGATGGCTCCCCCCGCCAGGGACAGCAGCCACGGGGTAGGCCTTTACAATATCCACAGCCGGATTCACCTGTTCTACGGCAGCGAGTACGGCATCCACCTGAAAAGCCGCTTAAATGTGGGAACTCTGGTGACCATCATCATTCCGCTGGAAAATATACGAGAGGAGGAATAGACCCTATGAATGTACTGATTGCAGATGACGAACAAATCGTTCTGGAAGGTTTGAAATACATCATTGACTGGAATGCCCTGGGCTTCACCATCTGCGCCACCGCTGTCAACGGCGAGGAGGCCCTGGAGAAAATCCTGGCCTTAAAACCGGATTTGTGCCTGATGGACATCAAGATGCCAAAGAAAAACGGCATCGAGGTGGTCCAGGCCGCGGTGGATCAGGGATATGGCGGAAAATTCATCATCCTCAGCGGCCTTTCGGATTTCAAGATGGCCCAGACCGCCATGCGCTACGGGGTGGATTTCTACCTGACCAAACCCATCGACGAGGAGGAACTGGAGAAATCCGTCCGGACCGTCCGGGAGCTGATTGAAAAAGAGGCCAGGGCCACCACCTCCTACAGCCAGTACCGGGAAAAGGCCAGGGACCGCATTCTGGAGGATATCCTCTTAAACCAGTGCGATTACCGCCAGCTGGATTTGGAGGAGCTGCACCTGAAGGCCAATATTTACCAGGTCATCTCTTACGAGAATTATAATCAGCAGTATTTCTACCAGACCTGGAATTTCGCGGAACTTATGCGGGTGGCCAATCAGGACAATACCACCTTCGATGCCCTGGAGCTGGATGGTCAGCGGATTATCCTCTTAAAAGGGGATTTCGCCATCTCCAAATTTGAAAATCTCCTGCGCCACTACAAGGCCGGTCCCCAGAAAGGCTCGCCCTTCGATTCCATCTTTCTGGCCTACGGGCAGAGGGTTTCGCGGGTGGAGGACATCCATCTGTCCTACGAGGATGTGGTACGCCTTTGCGCCAGGCGCTTTTTCTGCCAGGAGAACCAGCACATTGTGGGGTTTCAGGAGCTGGAGGACCTGCCTTCTGACGGTCAGAGCCAGGAGCTCCCCACAGCCAGGGAATACGGGGCCCGCTTGTCCGGCTACATCCAGTCCCGGAACATGACCCTGATTACCGAAACCCTGAAGGACCTCAGGGACCGGCTTACCGCCAGCCAGAAGGATATCCTCTCCATCAAGCATTTCCTGGTGGATATTTACATCAACATCAAGCAGCGTCTCCTCCAGGTCTATCCCAACACCGAGCTGCCGGTGATGGCCAATACCTCCGCCATCCAGCTGGTGGAAGGGAAATACTATCTCTACGAAATCATCGCCTTCCTGGCGGAGCAGGCGGATCTGCTGGCCCACAGCGTGGGCTACACCTCCGGCCAGGGCGTTATGGATGAGGTCCTTCACTATATCCGCCACAATTACCAGGAGAATCTGAAGCTGGAAACCCTGGCTCCCCTGTTCGGCTACAACAGTTCCTACCTGGGTAAGATTTTCAGCAGGAAAATGGGCGTCAATTTCAACTCCTATGTGGACCAGGTGCGGATTGAGCAGTCAAAGCGCCTTCTGGAAGATGAATCCTTAAAGGTCTATGAGATTGCCGAGCGCATCGGCTACAAGAATGTGGACTATTTTCACAAGAAATTTAAGAAATACACCGGGACCAGCCCGGTAGAGTACCGGAAACAGCTTTTCGGGGAACATGGATAAGGGCCGCCGGACCAGAGAGGCGGCGGCCCCGGCAGGAATCAGGATTCTTTTCCCAGCACATACCGTTCCATGAATTTCAGCATCCGGCCGCTCCATGGCCATGCTTCCTTTGTATAGGCCAGCCCGCAGCCGTGGCCCCCGGAGGGGTAAATGTGAAGCTCCACTATTGCCCCTGCTTCCTCCAAAGCCCGTGCCATCCGCTCCCCGTTGGAGCAGGGTACGCAGTCGTCGTCCCGGCAGGCCCAGATGAAGGAAGGCGGATAGTCCGGCCCTGCCAGACGGTTGACGCTGAGCCCGGCTCTCAGCTCCCTCCTGCCTCCGGTAAGAATCCGGGCGCTGTCCTCATGGGTTTCCTCCTCAAAGGAAATCACCGGGTAGCTGAGACACAGCCCGTCCGGCCTGGCGCTCCACTCCCCAAGTGTTCTTCTCTCCTCCCCGCTCAGGCGGGACAGGACCAAATCCTTCAGTTTCTCATGCTCCGCCGCCTCCAGGGCGCACAGATGCCCACCGGCGGAAGCGCCCACGGCAATCAGCTGACCCGGATGGATACCGTACTCCTTCCAATGGCTTCTCAGATACAGAATCCCAAGGGCCAAATCCATCTGCGGCTCCGGATAAGGCGCGTTTGTCTCATACCGCAGCAGAAAGGTCCGGTATCCCGCCTCCTCCAGCATGGAAAGCACCGGCGTTCCCTCCCCCTCAAAGCACACCTGGCCGTAGCCGCCTCCGGGGCACACGATGGCGGCGGGGCGAAGTTCCCGGTCCGACAGTCCTTCTTCCGTCTTTCCTGCCGTCTCCGTTCCTTCGTCCCTCCTGCCCCGCACAGAGGGCGTCACCAGAAATACCCCTTCCTTTCCGGGCCTTACCCCGGAGTCCGCCCTGCGCTCAGTCTCAGGACTCCAGTCTCCCTTATTCTCGTCCCACAGCAGCAGGGCCCTTCGCTCTTTTCTCAAAAGCTCCCCGCAGAGGTTCGCCCCGTCCAGGAGCTGGTCCCCAATCACGGACAGGGGCTCTCCCCAGGGCGTCTTTCCCCTCTGCTCTGCCAGTCCCAGGGGGGCCCGGACAAATTCCTCCGGGAACAATTCCAGCAGCCATTTCTGGAAAAACACCTCCAGGTAAGGCTTCATGCCCGGCTCCTTTAAAATCCCTTCAATGCTCTGATGCTTTGTAAACATTCCCTATTCCTCCGCTCAAACGGTTTTCGTTCCCGCTACTCCATCACCACCCGGACCGCTACCGGCATCGGGGACTTGACCCAGGGGGCCTCCACAAACAGGCCTTCCCTGTTCCTGCTCCAGACCGGCGCTCTCTCCTGGCCCGGAATCTCCACCCTGCGAATCAGCCCGTGAAATTCCCCAAGGTCCGGATTTTCCGCTTCTCCCAGTGCGCGAATCCGCACGCGCCCGTCCTCCGGCCAGGCCATGACGAAGGCGTAGACCGAATCTCCCGCCGCCGTAAAGCGGATGTCCTCCCCGGTGTAAGGCGGCTCCGTCTGGTCGGAAAACTGGCCCCTGGCGGGCTTGACCGTTCCCTCCCCCCACATTCTCCAGGGGCGGCTGTGGTAGATTCCCTCCCCGTTTAACTTCAGCCACCGGCCAATGTCCCACAAAATCTCCCGGTCCTTTTCCGGGATGGAGCCGTCCCCTTTGGGTCCTACATTTAACAGCAGATTTCCGTTCTTGCTCACCGTTTCGATGAGGGAGCAGATAATCTGGCGGCTTGTTTTGTACTCCAGGGAATCGGTATAGCACCAGGAATTGTTGGCAATGGCGGTGTCCGTCTGCCACGGAAATGGGACCGCCTGGTCGAAGCCGCCCCGCTCCATCTCCGAAATCCCGGTTCCGAAGGCCATGGCATCGTGCTTGTAGCAGATGGATACGGGAGTCCCCCACTGACAGCCCCGGTTGTAATAGTAAGCGGCCGCCAGCTTCAGCCAGGGCTTAAATGCCTCATGCTGAATCCACCAGTCAAAATACAGGATGGACGGCTGGTAGCGGTCCACAATCTCGCAGGTCCTCACAAGCCAGTCCCGCAGAAATTCCTCGCTGGGACAGGGCCTGCTCTTTAAATCCTCCGGGTCCGGCTCCACCATGGCGGGCCAGTAGAAATCTCCCTTCTTCATGGGCTCCCGCACATCGCTTTCAAACTCTCTCCCGTGGCCCATGAAAAACCAGTGCTCCGCCCGGTGGGAGGATGTGCCGAACCGCAGCCCTCTGCGCAGGGCCGCTTCCTTCAGTTCTCCCAGGATATCCCGGTGAGGCCCCATATCCCATGCGTTCCAGGAAGAAATCTGGCTCCGGTACATCTGGAAGCCATCGTGATGCTCCGCCACCGGGACCACATACCGGGCACCCGCCTCCGCGAACAGTTCTGTCCATTCTCCCGGGTCAAAGGCCTTTGCCTGAAACAAGGGGATGAAGTACTTATATCCGAACTCTGTGTGGGGTCCATAAGTTTTCCGGTGATGCTCCCACTCCTCCTTCTCTTTGATATACATATTCCGGGAATACCACTCGTTCCGGTGGGCGGCCAGGCTGTACAGGCCCCAGTGAATGAAGATTCCGAACTTCGCCTGGGAAAACCAAGGCGGCGGCGGGGCCTCCCACAGACTGTTCCAGTCCGCCCGGTAAGGGCCTTCCCGGACCGTCCGCCGGATTGTTTCCAGATACTCCTCTTCTTCCATGTCCGTCCATTGAGGCATCACAGTTCCTCCTTCCCCGCCATCTTTATGATTTTCACATCCTTGGGTCCAATCTCCAGGCGCTCACCCTTCCGGACCTCCGCCTCCCCCAAAAGCTCCCTGCCGTCGGCCGGACAGAGAAATGCGGCCCGTTCCTCCCCGTGGTTTAAGAGAAAGAGGAAGCTCCCGTTCTCATTGTGACGCTCCGTCACTTCCGGAAGGCCCGTACTCCGGTCAAATCCGGTGAGGGAATCAATCCCCTCCTGCCGGCAGACGTCCTCCAGAAAGTCCAGGTAAAATTCCCGGCTGGAGCGGCAGGCCGCGTAGTAGGCCTTTCCCCGGCCAAACCCGTGGCAGGTCAGGGCCGGAAAACCGCTGTAAAAATCTTTCTCATATTCTCCCAGGGACCGGGCCCCCTCCAGGTGGAGCAAATCGCACAAAATCCTGGCCGGGTATTCCTTTCCCTTGTAGGAGAACCGGTTTTCCAGCCCTTCCGGCAGGGCGTCCGATTCCTCCACCCAGATTCCCAGGATATCCCGCAGGGGACCGGGGTATCCTCCGGTAATCACCAAATCGTGTTCATCCGCGATGCCGGAAAAATAGGTGGTTACCAGGCAGCCCCCTTCCTTCACATATGTTCTCAGCTTCTCATCATATCCGGGCTTGACCATGTACAGAAGGGGCGCCACCACCAGCCGGTACCCCTCCAGGGAATCCTCCGCCCCCACAATGTCCACCGGAACGTTCATGCGGTGGAGAGCTTCATAGTAGAGTTCCACTTCGTCCAGGTACTTCAGCAGACAGCTGGGACCCGCGGAGCACTCGATGGCCCACCAGTTGTCCCAGTCCACATAGAGGGCCGCCTGAGCCCTGGTCACCGCTCCCAGAGTCTCCTCTCCCAGCCTTTTAAGCTCCGCTCCCAGGGCCGCCGCCTCCCGGTACACCCTGGTGTTTCCCGTTCCCACATGGTCAATCAGCGCCCCGTGTAATTTCTCGCAGGCCCCGATGCTGCGGCGCATCTGGAAAAACATCACCCCGTCCGCCCCGTGGGCCACGGCCTGATAGCTCCAGAGCCGCATGACCCCCGGTCTCTTTAAGGCGTTGTAAGACAGCCAGTTGGTAACGCTTGGGGTCTGCTCCATCAAAAGGAAGGGCGCTCCCCCCTTAATGCCCCGCATCAAGTCGTGGTTCATGGCAATGCGGGCCGGACTGTCCTCATTGGCCGGGTAATTGTCCCAGGAAACCACATCCAGCCTGGGGCCCCACTTCTGATAGTCCAGGCTCTTGTAAAAGCCCATCAGGTTGGTCGTTACCGGAATCTCCGGGGTCACGGCCTTCACCGCATCATACTCCAGCTGGTAACATTCCAGGATACTGTCGCTGTTAAAGCGCTTATAATCCAGGGTGATGCCCTGAAACTGGCTCCGGTTCTCCTCAAAATGCTCGCTGAGCAGATTAGGGGCCACAATCTCATCCCAATCGTAAAAGGTATGTCCCCAGAAGGAGGTGTTCCATGCCCGGTTTAATGCCTCCAGGGTATGATATTTCTTTCGCAGCCACACCCGGAATGCCTTCTCGCAGTTCTCGCAGTAGCACTCCCCTCCGTATTCGTTGGAAATATGCCAGGCAATCAGATTGGGGGAATGTCCGTAGCGCTCCGCCAGCTTCTTTGCCAGAAGGGGCGCGTATTTCCGGTAAGTGGGGCTGTTGGGGCAGGAATTGTGCCTTCCCCCGAATTTCCGCTTCATGCCGTTAAATTCCACCCGCAGGATATCCGGATAGTTTTTCGCCATCCAGGCCGGATGGGCCGAGGTGGAGGTGGCCAGGCAGACCAACAGGCCGTTGCTCTCCGCCAGCTCCATGATTTCATCCAGTTTCCGGAAATCATACTCCTCCTCCGATGGCTGCAGGGCCGCCCAACTGAAGGTGTTTAAGGTCACCGTATCCACTCCCGCTTCTTTTAAAAGCTTCATATCCTCCTGCCAGATTTCCTTCGGCCACTGCTCCGGGTTGTAATCTCCTCCGTAAATGATTTTATGAACCTTGCTGCTGTATCTCATCTGTCTCCTCTCCGTTCTGCTTTGCCTCATAGGACCGCACCACCTGCCTCCTGGCAGCCGCCTGGTCCCTGGCGTTTTTTAAATCCACCTCCAGCACCTGTTCGTATCCCAGGCCAATGGCGGTTTCCTGCATTTCTCTCAAAATCTCTTCAAATTCCTGGTCGCTGCCGGAAAAAATCATCCTCCAGGAGCTGTCCGCCACAACGGAATTGCACTGCCCCCGGATGGTGGTGATATCCGGCTCCTCCTTTGGCGTGGAATAGCTGGAGCCTGGAGCCACCAGCATCTGCCCGTTTTTCTTCAGGTATTCCACGGTAGTCTCCGCTCCCATTTTCTCCTTCCAGTCCAGGTCCAGGGCGGTGGAATTAGATGCCAGGGTGGTATCCCAGCACAGATAGTAGTAGGGCTCCCCTGTTGCCGGGTCCGGGTCCATCAGGTTGACGGTCTTAAAATTCAGAGCCGACACCCCGTCGCTCCATGTGCCGCCGCCGTACTCCTGCGGCACCAGAACCGGATTCATCGGCAGGGCCTGGAGGCCGTACTCTGTCAGACAGGGCTTGCCTTCCTCATTTACATCCCAGGTCAGACCCCGGATTCCGCCGGCTCCGTTGGCCTGTCCGTTCAGCTCCACTCCCTCCGGAGAGTAAAGCCAATCGATAAAATCCGCCATCCGCTGAGGGTCCCTGGCCTTGGAACCAATGGCCGCCACCTGGGTGGTATTGCCCTCCGGGCAGTTTCCGAAGGAAAAGATGGTCATATCCTGGAGGGGCGCCATCATAAATCCCTTGCCCTCCGCCTTCCGCTCCGCCGTGTTGTACAGGTTCTGCCCTACCCAGGGCCAGGGACAGTAGAGGATTTTCCCCTCCACATACTTGGCCGCCCAGCTGTCATAGTTCTGGGTTGTGGAATCCGGGTCCACCAGCCCTCTCCGGTTGGCTTCGTAGAGGAACCGGAGGGCCCTGATATAGATGGAATCCTCATCGATGGCGTTCTGCATATCGCTGTCGTCCGCCTTTGCCATCACAAAGCCAATCTCATCGTAGCCGTACATGCAGGCTAGCTGCTTGGCGTTGTTCATCAGGCTGCCGTCCCAGTCTTTAAACAGGGAAATGGCGTAAATATCCGAATCTCCTTCCACCTCCCTGGCCTTCTGCTGCATCTGCTCCAGCACATCCAAAAAGCCGTCCAGGTCAGGGATTTCGGGGTATCCCAGCATTTTGTAGTAGTCCCAGCGGATATAGGGGCCGAAGGTCAAATCCACCCCTTCGCTGGGCTCCAGGGGAGACAGCTTGGATACGGAATTGGGAAAGGCCCACATTCCCTCCTGAGGGACCATCTCATTGGTTACGCGGATGGCATCCCCGTAATTTTCCAAAATATCTTTCCCTTCCATTAACTCCGTGCAGTCCAGGATCACCCCCGCTTCCACCAGGTCAGCCAGCCTGCCGTTTGAGGTATTGATAAAAATCAGGTCCCCCAGGTTTCCCGCCGCGGTCCTGGTCTGATAAAGAGTCTGACCTCCGCCTGCCACGTTGGGCGCGATGATGTTCAGTTCCATATTAAAACGGTCTTTCACCACCTTGGCGAACCATCCGCTCTGGATGCCCTGATAGTTGGCGGACTCCGCGTACACGTCCACCGTGAGAAATGTGGTGTAGGAGCCGTCCGGCCCCCTCTCCGTCACTTTTTCCTCCGCCTGGCAGCCCCACAAAAAGATGCCGGCCATCATACAGCCCAGTGCCATCCTGCCCGTATTGCGCAGCTTCATTTGAATCCCCTCCCCAATCGTTCCGGCAGCTTCGCAGTCTTTCCCCACTCCCGCTTTCCATTTTAGCATGGGCTCCTCCGGCGCAGTACCGGAAAAATTTTCTCTGATTTCCGTCGAAAATTCTTCTTTTCTATTATTATAAAGGAAAATGTCTATTTTTCACCGTATTTTACAGCCGTTTTTGCCGGTATTTATTTTTCTCCTGTTTATCTTATAGTAAGGCTGTATCATATCTCACGCTATGGAGGTACCTGTCAAATGAAATTCGGTTTTTTCGATGATGTCCATAAGGAATATGTGATTACCACTCCGGAGACTCCCCTTCCCTGGATTAATTACCTGGGAAACGAGGGATTTTTCTCCCTGATTTCCAACACCTGCGGCGGCTACAGCTTTTACCGGGACGCCAAGCTCCTGCGCATTACCCGCTACCGCTACAACAACGTGCCCGCCGATACCAATGGGCGCTACTACTATATCAAGCACCAGGGCCAGGTCTGGACGCCGGGCTGGCAGCCGGTGAAAACGCCCCTGGATTCCTATGAGTGCCGCCACGGTCTTGGCTACAGCCGCTTCACCTCCTCCAAGAATGGGATTTCGGCCCGGCTGACCGCCTTTGTCCCTCTCCATGAAAGCTGTGAGGTCAACCATCTGGTTTTAACCAACACCACCTCTCAGACCCAGGAGTTGGAGCTTACCTCCTACGTGGAATTCTGCTTCTGGAACGCGGTGGACGATGCCTCCAACTTCCAGCGGAACCTGAGTCTGGGAGAGGTGGAAGTCCTGGGCTCGGAAATCTATCACAAGACGGAATACCGGGAACGGAGAAATCATTTTTCCTGGTACTGTGTCAACGCTCCCCTGGATGGCTTCGACACCGACCGTGACGCATTCCTGGGCGTATACGGGAGCGCCGAGCGTCCGAAGGCCGTATTGGAGGGGCGTCCCCGCAATTCCATCGCCAGCGGCGGCGCGGTCATCGGCTCCCACCACATCCGGCTGTCCCTTGGACCCGGCGAATCCAAAAGCCTGATTTTTCTTCTGGGCTATACGGAAAATCCCCGGGAAGAAAAATGGGAGGCCCCCGGGATAATCAACAAAAAGCGGGCCAGAGAGGTCATGGCCCGGTTTTCAGAGGATTCCCAGGTGGATGCCGCCCTGGAGCAGCTTGCGGACTACTGGGAAAACCTGCTTTCCGCCTTCCATCTGGAAAGCCCCGATGAAAAGCTGAACCGGATGGTCAATATCTGGAACCAGTATCAGTGCATGGTCACCTTCAATATGTCCCGGTCCGCCTCCTACTTCGAGTCCGGAACCGGACGCGGGATGGGGTTTCGGGATTCCTGCCAGGATCTTTTGGGCTTCGTCCATCTGATTCCGGAACGGGCCAGAGAGCGCATCCTGGATATCGCCGCCACCCAGATGGAGGATGGGAGCGCCTACCATCAGTACCAGCCCCTGACCAAAAAAGGAAATTCCGACATCGGAAGCGGTTTCAACGACGACCCCCTCTGGCTGATTGCCGGAACCTCGGCCTATATCCGTGAAACAGGGGATTTGTCCATTTTGGAGGAAATGGTGGATTACAACAATGAACCCGCCCTGGCCCGTCCCCTGGCCGACCACCTGCGCCGTTCCTTCGACTATACCATGGATCACCTTGGTCCCCACGGCCTGCCTCTCATCGGCCGGGCGGACTGGAACGACTGCCTGAATTTAAACTGCTTCTCCACAGAGCCCGGAGAATCCTTCCAGACCTTCGGCCCGTCGGAGGGGCCGGTGGCCGAGTCCGTATTCATCGCGGGAATGTTCGTCAAATACGCGGCGGAGTACGCCTCCATCTGCCGTCTGACGGGACAGGATGACGAGGCTGACCACGCCCTGAAGGCGTCAGCGGAAATGGAACAGCGGATTCTTTCCTCCGGCTGGGACGGGAAATGGTTTCTCAGGGCCTATGACGCTGCCGGTGAGCCGGTGGGCTCTCACCTCTGCGAAGAAGGGAAAATTTTCATTGAGCCCCAGGGCTTCTGCGTCCTGGCGGGCGTAGGCTTAAAGGACGGACAGGCCGTCCGGGCCCTGGATTCCGTAAAGGAGTATCTGGATACCCCCTACGGCATCGTTCTCCAGCAGCCGGCCTACTCCCATTACTATGTAAATCTGGGAGAAATTTCCTCCTACCCGCCGGGCTACAAGGAAAACGCGGGCATATTCTGCCACAACAATCCCTGGATTTCCATTGCGGAAACCTGCGTGGGCCGAGGCGACCGGGCCTTTGAGGTATACCGGCGCATCTGCCCTGCCTATATTGAGGACATCAGCCATATCCACCGCACGGAGCCCTATGTCTACTCCCAGATGATTGCCGGAAAAGACGCCCCCAAACACGGAGAGGCCAAGAACAGCTGGCTCACCGGAACGGCGGCCTGGACCTTTGTCAATGTATCCCAATATATCCTGGGGATCCGTCCGGAGTTTGAGGGGCTGCGGATTGAGCCCTGTATCCCGAAGGAGCTGGAGGGTTTCCGCGTAGACCGGCGCTACCGGGGCTGCCTCTGCCATATCCACGTCCTGAATCCGAACCACGCAGAAAAGGGCGTCCGTTCCATCACGTTGAACGGACGCCCCCTGGATGAGCCCTGCATCGTACCCGAGGCAGGGATGAAAGAGTGTTTTGTTGAAGTTGTCATGGGAAACGGTTAAATGCCGTTTCCCTTATTGATACCGTTTCTGCAAATCCATATAAAACTGCTTGTCCGTCAGCTCATGGCGCTCCGCGGAGGGAATCATCAAATCGCCCTCGCAGCCGTCCGTGGTCCCCTCTTCCTTCAGGTAATCCAGCAGCTTCTGCATTCCTTTGATGCTGGCCTTTAACGGGGCGTTGGCGTACAGCGCCACCTTAAATCCCATCTGCTCCAGCTCCCGGTTGTTCAGCTGGGGCGTTTTTCCCCCTTCCACGATATTGATAAGGGTCGGCGCCGGAACTTCCTTGGGAATCCGTTCCATCTGCTCCCGGGTCCTGGGCGCTTCGATAAAAATAGCGTCCGCTCCCGCCTCCACATAGATTCTGGCCCTCTCCAGGGCGTCGTCAATCCCGTTGACGGAAATGGCATCGGTTCTGGAAAAAATCACCAAATCGGGGTCCACAGAGCCCTCCCTGGCTGCCTTCAGCTTCGCCGCCATCTCCTCCGGCGGTATGACCGCGTGGTCCTCAAAATGGCCGCAGCGCTTGGGAGCCTTCTGGTCCTCCAGGATTACCGCCCCCACATCCAGTCTGGAGTACTCCTTCAGCGTACGGTAAACGTTCATGGGATTTCCATAACCGTCGTCAATGTCCACAATCAGGGGAACCGAGGTGTTGTCGTTAATCCGCTTCACCAGTTCCAAGTTTTCCGTCATAGTAATCAGGCCGTAATCCGGCAGTCCGAAATTCATATTGGCCAGCCCTGCGCCGGTTACAAACAGCGCCCGGAATCCCCGCTCCTGGGCCACTCTGGCAAACAGCGGCGTAGTTACCCCAGGCACTACCAGCATCCCCTCTTTCTCCAGCAATTCTCTCAGCTGCTTTGCTTTTTTCATCGTCTTCTCCTCGCTTTCTGCTGTTTTCCCCACTACGGGTTCTGGCTTCTATTGTAATGCAGACGGGCCTTTCCCGCAATACCGAATGTTCCCGGCCACAATTTTCTGAGTGTTCCCGACCACAGATTTCCGGTCGCCAAAAAGGGACCCGTGCTCCGACAGCATATCCCTATGCCGCCGTGCCGGGTCCCCTCTTTCCATCATCTCTTTTCGCTCAAAGTATACACGGTCCTGTAGGAGATTTCCGGCAGCACCTGGCCGTCTCCCAAGGCAACCGCTCCTTCTCTCTGCCTGTCCCCATCCACATAATAGATGGTTCCGTTGTCAATCTCGTAGCGGTAATCCCCGTCCGATTTGTAACACCTGTTTCCGGTCTGGACCTTGCCGGATTCATTGACCAGATAGAGCGTTCCGTCTATCTCAAAGACCTGGGTGGTGCTCCCCTGGTCCGCTTTTACCAGCTTTCCGTTCCAATAAAGGCAGCCATTCTTTTCGCCCGTAAAGCCGGAGCCCCTGCTGGTCCCTGAGGTGTTAAAATAAAAGGTGGAGCGATCGCCGTTGTCCTCCGTCACGCTGGAGGTCTTATCCGTTTTCATCTTCCCGTCGGAATCGCTGTTTCCAAAATAGGCGCTGGTGACAGTTCCGTCTCCAAAGTCAATTCCAATCAGCCCGTACTGCATTCGCCCGTATTCATCAAAGAAATAGGACTGACCGTTAATCCGGCTCACCGCTTTTGACATGGAATCGGCCTGGGCATCCAGATACTTGGGTGTGCCGCTGCTGTCAAAATAGTACTTCTCTCCGTTGATGGTCCGGCTGACGTATGTGTCGCTCACCGCCTTTACGGCCTTTCCGTTTGACTGAAAGTAAAACCATTTGGCGGTATCGCTCCCCGAGGTTTCCTCAAAGGAAACGTCGCCCTCATCCGGCGGATTGTCGCTGTCGTAATCCAGACACAGCCAGCCCTGTGAGGCCCAGCCCTGGTTCTCATCTCCCAGGTAGTAGGTGTCTTCATTGTCCGAGAACCATCCGTACTTCATCGTCCCATCCGTGTCAAAGTAATACCTTCTGTTGTTGATGGTCTTCCAGCCGTCTGTCTCCACCTTTCCGTTGGCGTTAAAATAGTACCAGCCGCCGTCGGAATTGGGGGCATCGTCGGTTCCCGGATTTACATACAGCCAACGGTTGGTAATCATGACGCCGTTCACATCCACATAATAGGTATCGTCTACCCACTGGTCTGTCAGCATCTCTCCGTTGGAGTCCAGATAATACCAGTAATTTCCTGATTTTCTCCAGCTGTCCGTCACCCGGTCGCCCCTGCTGTCCACATAGGTCCAAACATCACCCTCTTTCGCCCAGCCCTGGGCCCCGAAGGCGGTCATAGACGCGCCCAGGGCCATCAGGGCCGCTGCCGTACACAGTGCTGTCATCCTCGTTTTCTGTTTCATTTTGAGTCTCTCCTTCCTGACAGAGGAGAGTGCATTTTGTTGTTCCATGCAATTAGGTTTGTGTGTTTTGGAACGATTCCTATGATAGCCGGAGAATTTAACAATTCTGCTCTCAAGGTTTAAACAAAATTGAAACAGTTATACACTCTTTTTTAAAGGATGGATACAGTCTGTGCCGCTGCAGTCCAGATTATTTCCGGATGGGGAAATATACCTCCGTCTCCCAGTCCTCCGGCGCAAGGCTGTCGAATTGGGTTTTTCTATAAATTTCGTAGGGTTCCCCGTCCCATTCATAACCATGTTTCTCAATCCAGGCAACCAAGGCTCCATAGGCATCCGGGAGTGAGGAATATCCCCCCTTGTGAATGGTTCTGGCACACATCTGCCCCTTCAGGATCCGATCTGCCCGCTCTTTTTCCTGTATACCCACAATCAGCTCAATATCCGAGTTCTCCGGATTAAATTCGCTGTCGTGGTACACTGCTCCCCGAAGTCCGTCCGGCGTCAGATGCTCCCTTGCAATCCGCTCATAAATCCCACTGTAATAATTTCCAAAATCCTTCACTCCCATCATCTGACGGCTGGCCAAAACCCACTGGTCCGGCGCAGTTACTACCGCAATCTCATAGCCCTTCTGATATCCCATAATGTCACCCGTCCTTTCAAAATTCCGCAGATGGGCGGACAGTTCACCGATTACCAGCTCCATGTCCTGCTTCTGCAGCTTCAATTTTTCCTTTTGCTTCTGCAATCTTGAAAAGAGCACTCTTTCATCTTTACATTCCAAAAGAAGCCTCACATCCTCCAGGGAAAATCCATAGCGCTTCAAACGTCCGATCAGCAGCATCTGCTCCACCTGCTCTTTTCCGTAATAGCGGTATCCGTTCAATGGGTCCACCTTCTGCGGACGCAGCAGGCCGATCTTATCATAGTGATGAAGGGTTTTGACGCTGACCTGACATATTTTTGAAAATTCTCCTACCGTAAGCATGTAAGTTCCTCCTGTATACAATTTCGATTCGAATCTGGAATCAGTATAGGCTATGACCTTAGAGGAGGGTCAAGAGGATTTATAAAATTATCCCGGCCAAGGTTTCCATCCGGTAATCCCACTGCTCCTCCAGCCGGTCCATCAGAAGATTTTTATTGAGGTCCGAGTGCTCCACCTCCCGTGAAAAGCAGTGGGCCACATCCGCGAAATCCTCAAAGGTCAGCTTTTTTCCGCTGCAAAGCCAACGGCCAAAGGCCAGCTCCTGAATCATCAGGGTGCCGCAGACGGCAAACTTCATCCGTGTGTAGGCTCTGAGATCGTAAACAGCGCCGCAGTAGTAGGTAAATACGAAGTAGACCAACAGCTGCTCTCCGCAAACATCCCAGTCCGGCCCGCTGCCTTCTTCCAGCCACCGGACAAATTCCTCCCGCAGCGCTCCGTACCTTCCCGGCCCGCCTCCATAGATGGCCTGGCGTATCTTCTTTAACTCCGGTTTCCAGGAAGGATTTAAAACCTCCATTTCACCCAGAATTTCCACCATTTTGTCCATGGCGGCGAAACGCCGCTCGATCCCAAAGGCCATGCCATCTACCTGACGCTCAAACCGGGCCGCAGCTCCCTGCCTGCCATAGCGCTTCAGAAGATCATCCACCTCGAACAGGCGCTCCTGATTGATTCTTCGCTGGATATCGTGAACCAGAGAAAGGGCCATCATCATCCGGAGCTTCAAATCCAGGCTCCGGTTCTGGAGAATGTTTAATATCTGTTCCCTGCTGTCCTCCAGCTTGGTATAGAGGAAGAAATCGAAATTCCCGAAATCTTCCTTCCGTCCCTCTTTCTCCTTTGTCAGAAAGCGCACCGGCTCCTGGCATCCCAAAATAATTTGGGCCGCCCGGATGCAGGAAAGGCTCAGGGAAATTTCCCTTGCTCCCTCAAACTCCTCCACATGGCGGGGGTACTGCCGACAGGTCCGGCAGAGCAGCCCCTCTCCTCCTTCCGCCTGGAGGTCGCAAAGATTGTCCTCATTGAGAAATGCGCATCTGTGGTGATACTGGTAAAATACGCCCCGGTCCCACCGGATGCTGTTGTGAAGGCGGTTTCCTAGACTTCCTTCCGTCTGTCTGTATTTTTTCAGGGATTTGGGATCAATGGCTATCTCCCAGCCCGCGCAGCAGGTATCAGGACATTCTCCTGCTATACAGCGAAAGCGTTTATAATAATGGGGTATGGTATAAATCATTTCTTCATCCTCTTCTCTGCATCAATAAACAAGGCCCTCTCAGGCCCTGTTAAAGTAAATATTGGTAACTACTCCGTCACATTCCAGCGCTTCCTCCAGAATCAGGCGCCGCTCTCCCTCCAGGGGTTCCAGCCTGAACCCTCCTCCCAGAAAAACGGGACAGACCGACAGCCAGTACTGGTCTGCCAGTTCCTGGCTTAAGAAAGCGTTCATCATGCGGATTCCTCCGGCCATCCAGATTCCCTTTCCCGGCTGCTGTTTTAGAAGAAATACCAGCTCTGTCAGATCCCCCGGCCAAAAGGTAACCCTCTCGGTATCTTCCAGAAACTCCTCCGTGGCTACATAGCACTCCATCCCCTCAAAGGGCCAGGGAACCGATGCCTGAACCAGATCATCATAGAACCCACGCCCAAGGATCACTGTATCCGCCTGTTCCTTCAGCTGTTCCTTTACCTGGCCCTCCCAGTCCTCCATGCCGTGGCCCTTCAAAGCCCGGAGGGAGCCCGTCTCATCTGCCAGAAACCCATCCGCGCTGATTCTGGCCCATAAAATTACATCTCGTTCCATGTTCGATTCCTCTGGTTTGCATTATTATCAGGTATGACTCGCACTAGGCTCGAAAATACCTCGCCAAGTGCTCATATTATACCATGGTCTTTGGGTTGGGGAAAGGCCTTAGTTGCGATTACGGTTGGTAAGGCGCGCCAAAAAGAGAAAACCCTGGCCAGTTCTTTGGCTCGGGTTTTCTCTTCTCATTGACTGTTTTATGTTTTATGCTGCAATTCTTAAGCCGCAAACTGCGCAATTTCTTCCAGCAGCGCATCGCAGTCATCGGAATGAACAATCAGCTCCAATGCCTTTGAACGGGCCAGTGAAAGTACGCCTACAATAGATTTTGCGTCTACAATCTTGCTGCCGCATTTCACGTCCGCATCATATCCATACCTGGTAATGATCCGAACAAAATCAACGATCTGATCAGCTTCATCAAACTTTACAAATGCGTGTTTCATAACTTAATTTCCTCCAGTCATCTTTGGTATTTTCGGATTCTATGTGGATTTGGGTCAATCCGTTTCTCGCTTTCAACTCTTGTCCTTCATAAAGTCACGGTTTTGTCTATTGCTCATATCTTATCATTCCGTTTTAAAGGATTCTATGGTAAAATCTTTTTAAATGATGGAATTTTTTTTACTTATTGAAAAAACAGGAGGGAAATACCCTATGAAGCTTCTAATCGTGGATGATGAACAACTGACCAGAAAGGGCATTCAGGAAAGTCTGGACCTAAAAGCCTTGTCCGTAGATCAGGTGATTCTGGCAGACGATGGTCTTCACGGCCTGGAGGAAGCCAAAAAAAATTCACCTGATCTGGTCCTTACCGATGTTCGCATGCCCCGGATGACCGGCGTGGAAATGGCGGAACGGATACTGAAGGAGGATCCTGATGTATCGATTGTTTTTATGAGTGCCTACTCGGATAAGGAATACTTGAAGGCCGCCATTAAGCTGAAAGCCGTCAGCTATGTAGAAAAACCTCTGGACCTGGAGGAGCTTCAGGCCTCTTTGAAGGAAGCGGCAGAGAACCGTCTGGCCCGTCTTCACAGCCGTTCCATTGCCCAAAGTCATGAGAAGCATCTTCTGGCAAAACTGGCACTGGAGCTGACAGAAAAGGAACATCCGCAAGAGGATATCATCTGGCAGCTGATTCAGGACCTAAAGCTTCCCTTTACATCCTCCACCAGCTTTTCGACTCTGGTGGTTCGTTTCCTGACCCCTATCTCAGAGCTGTCATCGGATGTTTCCAAGAATCTGAATCTGCGCTTTGAGGACAGTCTGAAAGCATATTCAATTCAAAGGATTTATACTTTTCACGCAGATCAGGATATGATCATACATCTGTACAGTGACCGGAAGCTGGAGGAAAAAAAATTGAAATTTATCACCCGCAGACTGACAGAAGATTTAAGGAGTGCCTGCCACTTTTTTCTTGCCAGAGGTCCTGTGGTTTCCGGAACGGAGCGTATCCCCTACTCATATGAGCAGGCGATGAAAATTTTAGAGCACAGCTTTTTCTTTGAACTGGACAGCGAACTGCCTGAACAGATCTCCTCTGGCTCCACAGCTCCTTTAGATGACCTGCTGCCTGACTTTCTCCTGGCTTTGACCAATGAGCAGGAGGCCCAAGCTTTGAATGTGGCAGAGAAGCTTCACGCCTCCGTATCTCCTACTCTCCTCACAGCCAGCCAGACCAGAGACCTATACTATAAATATCTTGGAAAGCTGGACGAATACGCCACTGCAAAGCATATCTCCCTGTGGAGCCGTCCGGACGGCAGTTTGGAATCCATCTGGGACAGCGCCTCCGCCTGCATCACTCTGTCTCAGCTAAACCAGCTTTTCGTCGGAAAGCTGAAACGTTTCTTTTCGATCTTGAAAGAGGGCCAGGGGGAACACCCGATCGTCTTTCAAATTAAAGAATTTATTCATCAGAATTATCCGCTGCCCACTTTGTCTGTTCCGGATATCAGTGACCATGTAAACTTGTCCTCCAGCTATGTCTGCACTCTTTTTAAAACGGAGACCGGACAAACACTTAATCAATATCTGAACGAATATCGAATTCGTATGTCCAAGCAGCTCCTTGCGGACCAACGTTTTAAAATCACCGACATTTCCTCCAAGGTAGGCTATAGCGACGGTAATTATTATAGCAAAGCCTTCAAAAAAATGGTGGGGCTGTCGCCATCGGAATACCGGGAGAAAATGCTTTCATGAAAAACTTCATCAAACGCCTGTTGTATCACTACACTTATAATTTAAAATTAACCAGTAAGCTTCTGATTTCCCATGGAATTCTGCTTCTGCTGCCTACTGCCGTTGTCACTGGTTTTTTCTATGCCCGGCTTTACAACGTCATTATCAGCAACTCCATCGCCTCAGAGCAGGCAATGGCTTTCCAGGCAATGAATTCCATCGAAAATCTGATGGATACTGCGGTTCATACAGCTGATACGGTCAACGGAACCGGTTTGGTACGGGATCTTCTGAATCCGAATCTTATAGAAGAAACAAAGGATTCTATGGCTTATAAAAAACGTATCGACCGGCTTTACAATCTGACCAACAGCTTGGAAGATGGAAACTTCATTACGGATATACGCATCTTCTGCGATGACCGGCTTTACGAAAAGTTTTTTTCATTGAACCAGGAAAATCATCCGCTGATGGTTCCGCTGTCCATGGCCGGTTCCTGGAGGGATGGACTTCCCGATTCCAGAGAACATATGCTGTTCCCGGATTCTCAGCTCTCCCCTGCGGAACAGCAGCTGGGCGGACTGGCCATTATCAATCAGATTTTCTCCGGTGAGATTGAACGTTCGCCGGATACCTTAGGTACAAGCGCCTTCGTAGCCGTCTATCTGTCCAGAGACCTCCTGGAGCAAAGTCTTTCCGGAAGCTTCACCCTTCCGGAAGCCATCGCTTATCTGGTCAATGAGCAGGATCAGCTGGTAGCTGCCTCCGATGGATTTTCGTCTGCCTATTTTATACCTCACAGTGAACTCAGCGGACAGTTGGACCAGGAGGAAGTCTTTTCCCTGGTCTCCTTTCCTGACGGCCCGGCATACAGCGCGTATTTTCCTATCCGATACACGGACTGGTATATGGTTTCCATCCTTCCCTCAGCCCATATCACTGACGGCGGAATCCATCTGCTGCTGGAGTTTGTAATTATCTACCTCCTTTTCACCGCACTTGCGGTGTGGATTGCGCTCATTCTGTCCCGCTCCATCGCCAAACGAATCATCGGAGTTGCGCTCCAGATGGAACATTCGGTACGCTCCGGCAAGCCCCATCCTATCACAGGGCGTCCTTCCGGTCAGGATGAAATCGGAATTCTTTCTGATACCTACAACTATATGGCCCTGGAACTGGACCGCCTGATGGAGCAGGAGAAGAAATCTTCGGAGGAACTGCGGAAAGCGGAGTTTCTGGCTCTCCAAGCCCAGATCAACCCTCATTTTCTCTATAATACTCTGGATATGATCAACTGGCTCTCCAAAACCGGACGAACCCAGGATGTAACCTCCGCGATCCAGGCCCTGTCCCGCTTCTACAAATTAACTCTGAGCAAGGGCAGCCTGGTCAATACCATCCGGGCAGAGCTGGAGCATATTTCCCTCTATGTTCAGCTGCAGAATATGCGCTATGACAACTGCGCTCATCTTGCCATAGATGTTCCGGAAGAGCTGTACAGTTATACCATACCCAAACTGACCTTCCAGCCCATTGTAGAAAATGCGCTCCTTCACGGCATCCGTATGAAAGAAGAAAAGCAGGGAACTATTCTGATCATCGGCTGGCTTGAAAAGGAGGATATGGTATTCATTATCTCCGACGATGGAGCCGGAATGGAAGCGGATCAGCTGAAGGCTTTGCAGAACGAGCTGAAGGCTGAGCCTTCTGTCTCCCCCGATGACTCCAAACGCCGCAGCTGTCCACAGGAATCGCCGGCGCGGAATTCCGACGCTGTTTCCGCCAGCCATATCGGCGTTTATAATACCAATCTGCGGCTTAAAAGTCTTTATGGCCCCCAATACGGCCTCTCTTACGAAAGTTCTCCAGGCCGCGGGACAGAGGTAACCATACGGCTTCCTGCCAAACGAGAAAAATAAATTATGATCAATAAGGAGTTTTTATGGCAAATATCATCCACATCACCGATTTTCAGGATCCCAGACTGGATATCTATGCGCGGCTGACAGAAAATCAGCTGATTAACCGGCACGAGCCGGAAAAGGGGCTGTTCATCGCGGAAAGTCCTAAAGTGGTAGAACGTGCCCTGGACGCAGGCTGCCAGCCTGTCTCCATGCTGCTGGAGGAGAAACATGTGGAGGGGCAGGCCAAATATGTCATTGAGCGCTGCGGCGATATCCCCATATTCACCGCTGATTTTCAGGTACTGACCCAGTTGACCGGATTTCACCTGACCCGGGGCGTTCTCTGTGCCATGAGGCGTCCTCCCCTGCCTTCCCCTGAGGAAATCTGCTGCGGCAAATCTCGAATCGTAGTGTTGGAGCGCATTATGAACCCCACCAATGTAGGAGCCATCTTCCGCTCAGCTGCCGCCCTGGGCATGGAGGCACTGCTTCTCACAGGAGACTGCAGCAATCCTCTGTACCGGCGGTCCATTCGGGTCAGCATGGGAGCTGTGTTCCAGATACCCTGGACATTTTTGGAAGGCCCCTGGCCAAGCCATGGAATCCGGTCCCTTCGATCCATGGGCTTTAAAACTGCCGCCATGGCTCTCAGAAATAATTCGCTCTCCATTAATGATCCTCAAGTCATGTCCGAGCCTCGTCTGGCCATCCTCCTGGGCTCCGAGGGAGACGGTCTGGCATCGGAAACGATTGATGACTGCGATTACACCCTGCGCATCCCCATGTCCCACCAGGTAGACTCCCTCAATGTGGCTGCTGCCAGCGCCGTAGCCTTCTGGCAGCTTGGGCCGAGAGGTTCCTCTTAAAAAAGAGGAGCCTTTTTTCTTTTAGACAGACAGCTTCGTATTTTAGAATTAATTCGATTATTCGTATTATATCAGCAAAAGAAAAGCATGTCAACTGTCCATGCTTTCTTTTTCCATATTTTTTTTCAATGCGTCCAAGTAGCCCTTCAATCGAATTTGATCCTCCTTGGACAGCTCCCGGTACTGTTGAATCAGCATATATTCTTCTGTATCACGATTAACAGCAATATAGTCCGTCTGCCCGCTGCCCCTGGATTCCGTGCCGGACAGCAGCTGATCGGGCGTCACCTTCAGGACCTCACAAATGGGAAGAATACGGTCCGATGAAGGGTTTAACCGCTTATGTTTCCAGTCGCTGATGGTACTCTGGGAAATGCCTGTTTTTTGAGAAAATTCTTTTTGACTCATTCCCTCTTTTTGAAGGAGATCAAAGATTCGCTCGCTGATCCGCATCTGCCTGCTCCTTTCCTGCCTCTGTCTAAAGCCAGTATAGCCCGCGCCGAATAAAATTGCAACTCCTGTTTCCCCAAGGAAAGGAATATATTCTCTGAAAACTACAGCTCACTATAAGCCATCCGAACTTCTGTCCCTAAAATTAGGTTGAGCCGGCAAGGCTGACTTGCTGCCAACCCCACCGGCTTTGTAATGTAAAATCAATGAAAAAGCTCTGACTGCTCTGTCTTTCATTTGATGATATCAGTATAATCGGTAAATATGGAAAAAGTTTGACCGGATACTAAAATAATTATTAAATACGTTATTAAAACCTTAAGAAACACTTATAAATCGTAAATATTTCTTCATGGTCAGCTGCTGCTTTTTGATTAATATTTTTTATCCATCTGGCGGTAGATCAGCCAGCCCAGGAAAAGCTCCGCAAAAAATAAAATTCCCAGAAAAATCACAACCCATCTGGCGCCTTCGAGAACTCCATAATTTCCCAATATTTGAATGACGCTGACAGTAAGCCCCAGCACAATCAGCGTAAAAATGTACATATACCATCCCGACTTATAGCGCAGAACCTCCTTCCGTTCGTCCTCCATAATAATTTTCATATTTTCCATCTTTTCCTGATACCGTTCCCGCCGTTCTGGTTTGGACCAATAGACGTATTTTATCGTCTGGGCAATTCCTGCCCCCAGGCAGGCTCCTCCAAAACCGCAAAAGGGAGCCTGAAGCCGGGAGTCCAGAAACGACAGCGCAAAAAATACCAATCCCATCCCAATCACTCCAATTCCTGATACCAAATGTTTTTTCTCCATCACCGGCTCCTCCTGTCATTAACAAAAATTTCCTCTATGGTCATCTGAAAAAAATCTGCAATTGCAAAGGCTAATTCCAGAGAAGGATTATATTTCCCCGTTTCAATCGAACTGACGGTCTGTCTGGAAACCCGGATCGCTTTCGCAAACTCCTCCTGGCTGAGCCCTTTTTCCTTTCTTAATTCTTCTACCCTGTTTTTCACATCCCTCCCCCTTCCTTTTGTCAATGTTCCTTTACATTTTCAATATAGCATATCCTTTATTTTTCGTCAAGTTTCCTTTACACTCAATTCCACTCCTTCGGACCATGACAGCCATCAGCAAAAAAGGCGAAACGCCTGGAAGGCTAAAGAACACCTCCCGGACGTTTCGCTTGATACATCATTTTGATACATTATTCGAACCAGTTCCAGTAATAATTTAGCAGCGTCTGGGTTCCCGCATCTCCCTGTCCCTGTTCTTCCAGGCTCTCCGCTTCCTTCAGAACCTGCTTCAGTACGTCCAGGCTCACACCGCAGCTGTCGGAGGATTCCCGGGACAATTTCATGTCTTTAATAAAATGCTTCAGCATAAATCCGGGAGCCCAGTCTCCTCCCGCGCCCTTGGCCGCCACATTGGAAAGCTGGAAACTTCCTGCCGCTCCGGAGGAAATCGCCTCCAAAACCTGTTCTACCTCCAGGCCGCAGGCCTTCGCGTAGGTTAACGCCTCGCAGGCCCCGCTTAAAGCCCCGGCAATGGCAATCTGGTTGCACAGTTTGGTCTTCTGGCCTGCCCCGGCCGGGCCCATATAGCGGATATTTTTCCCCATGGCCTGAAACACCGGAAGAACGGTTTCAAAATCTTCTTTTCTTCCCCCTGCCAGAATCGTCAGGGTTCCCGCCTTCGCTCCCGTATCTCCTCCGGTAACCGGCGCATCCATCCCATGAAGCCCCAGGGCCTCGGCCTCCTTAAAAATGCGCTCAGCCAGCGCCGGAGAGGAGGTCGTCATATCAATCAGGTACGCGCCTTTTTTGGCTCCCTTTAAAATTCCCTGGCTTCCCAGATAGACCTCTTCCACATCCTTGGGATACCCCACAATGGAAATCACCACATCCTGGCCTTCCGCGCACTCACGAGGCGTTCCGCACCATTTCGCGCCCTTTTCCACCAGTCGGTCTGCCTTAGCCTTAGTCCGGTTGTACACGGACACTTCATATCCCGCATTCATCAGATGAGAGGCCATAGCCTCTCCCATGATTCCCGTTCCGATCAATCCGATTTTTTTCAATTCCATAGCTGCCTTCCTTTCTTTAATAACTAAGACTTCCCATATCTAAAATGGGCTTCGCACCTTGAAAATTCAATATTTCA